>Ga0075471_10000466_pt1 | contig 24211 bp, 21 predicted proteins | sample DEB19_08_DNA_2_FD_74787 | JGI IMG/M metagenome (GOLD analysis project Ga0075471, IMG submission 74787) | Aqueous microbial communities from the Delaware River and Bay under freshwater to marine salinity gradient to study organic matter... | ecosystem: Environmental > Aquatic > Marine > Coastal ...
CCGTGGCTTATACGGGACGCGAACCTGATCGGATCGGTGTCACGTTGACGGTGCGGACGCAGTAGGCCGGCCTCCCGATGCGCGTAGTACTGCTCGGTCTCGCGCTTGCCGTCCTGCAGCCCCCTCCGACGCGCATCCTCTTCATCGGCAATAGCCTCACCTACAGCAATGATCTGCCGGCCATGGTGTGCGCGATGGCGCAGGCGGCCGGCAGGCGCGCCGTCTGTGACAGCGTCGCCAAACCTGACTACAGCCTCGAAGATCACTGGAACGAAAAGACTGCGCAATCCGTGATCGCGCGCGGCTGGGATGTCGTGGTCCTGCAACAGGGCCCGTCGTCACTGCCCGAGTCCCGGGCGTTATTGATCCGGTATGCGAAGCGATTTGACGGAGAGATACGGAAGGCCGGGGCCCGGACCGCGCTCTACATGGTCTGGCCCGCGCGGGCGCGCCGCGGCGATTTCCCCGGCGTCAGCCTGTCGTACACGTCGGCGGCCCGAGACGTAAAGGGTCTATTGCTCCCGGTGGGTGATGCCTGGCGGACAGCGTGGGCACGACAGCCGTCGCTGCCGCTCTATGGCCCCGATGGATTTCACCCGTCGGTCAGCGGGACCTACCTTGCGGCGCTGGTTGCCTACCAGCAGATCTTCGGGGACGCCCCTCCGGATTCGGCGCTCGCACCTGACGAAGCGCGCGCCAACTCGGCAACGTTGCGCCTTGCTGCACAGGACGCGATCGCGGCCCTGGCGAAATGACGAAATTCGTAATCGGCGGGTTATAGTTTGGCGGTTTGAGGATAGCTTCGCCCCCGGCGTCTGCAGTCACGCGCTCGATCTACGTTGGCACGTTCGTGGCGATTGCCATCGTCGCGACGTTAAGCGTCGTCATCTATCTCGGCTCGCTGAGCGACGCGGCCGAGCAGCACGCTCAGCAGCAGTTGGCGACACTGCGGACCGCGGCGGTTGGCGTGGAAGCCGAAGTGCAGTCACTCGCCGCGCGCCTGAAGCAGTTCAGCAGTCTGCCAAGTGTGCAGAGCGTGGACGTGCCGTATGTCGGTCAGCGCATCGAGGCGGCGTTTGGCGACAACCCCAACGAGATCATCCGCTACGTCGTGCGCATCGACGCGGGCCGGCGGCTGTATTCCTGGACGCCCGATGGCGAACTTCAAGACAAGGGTATTCCTGCACAGGTAGCGGAGTCAGACTGGCAGCAGGTCGCACTCGCAGGCACGGACGGCCCCGCGCGCATGTCGAAACTGTGGTGGCTTCGCGACCCGCCGCCGAACTTTCGCGCAGTGATCCTCCCGGTGTATCGGACGTCGCCAAGCGCCCAACTGCCCGTTCCGCCCAACGACTTCAACGGTGTGCTGGCGATCGTGTTTGACCTGAACCCGGTCGCCTCCACGTATCTCGGGCCCGCCGTGAGATCGTTCGGCCCCGACCGCATCATGGCCGGCATCGCCACGCCCGATTTCGGACTGCGCATCGGCGCGGATGCGGCCAGCGTCGTGTCGACCATGGCCGATCCGCACGGCCACCTCGAGCGCGAAGGCACATCAATTCTCAACGACGCGGCCGGGCGTCGTCTGCACGCCTGGGCGAAGCTCGATGCCGCCGGCGAGAGCTGGCTGCTGGCCTCTTCCGTACGCTACGACCAGCTGGCAGGCGAAGTCACCAACTCGGCGCGCGCGCAACTGGGGTTAACGGCACTGCTGCTGCTCGGGCTGCCGCTTGCCGCATGGCTGGTCCTGCGACGCGAGCGCAGCCTGCAGGCCGACCAGCGGATGCTGGAGCGGCGCCTGGCCGAGTCGCAGAAAATGGAAGCCATCGGCAAGCTTGCGGGAGGCGTCGCGCACGATTTCAACAACATGCTGACCGCGATCCTCGGCTACGCGAGCATGATCCAGGAGGACGCGCCGCCCCAATCGGCGGTGCGCGAACAGGCGCAGCACATCCGCCATGCGGCGGAGGGCGCCGCGTCAATGACGCAGAAGCTGCTGGCGTTCAGCCGCAAGCATATGCTGCAGTCCGACCCGATCGACTTCCGCGCGCTGCTCGGGAACCTGTTGCCACTGGTGCGCCGGGCGGTCGGTGAGGACATCACCATCACCCCCGAGACCAGTGATGACTTGTGGCCGATCCTCGCGGATCCGGTGCAACTCGAACAGTCGATCCTCAACCTTGCCCTGAACGCTCGCAAGGCGATGCCAAAGGGCGGCACCTTGCGAATCGAGGCGCGCAATGCACCACGCCCGACGGGGAGCGGCGCTTGGATGCCGAGGTGAAGCCGGGAGACTACGTGGAGATCGTGGTGCGCGACACCGGCGTTGGCATGGACGACGCCACGCGGACCCGGATGTTCGAACCGTTCTTCACTACCAAGACGGCGGGCAAAGGCACGGGTCTTGGCCTGTCCACGGTGTATGGCTTCGTTCGCCAGTGCGGTGGTTTCATCAACGTGACCTCTACGCCTGGCCAGGGCACGTCGATCGAACTGCTGCTGCCGCGCGCTCGGGCCACCGTGCCGACGCCGTCCTCGCCTGCCGTGATCACCGAGCCGTCGGCCGGCAGTCTTGAAACCGTGCTGCTGGCTGAAGACGAAGAGGGCGTTCGACAATTGACCGTCGCGACGCTGGAGCGCCGCGGCTATCACGTTCTCTCGGCCGCGTGCGGCGAGGATGCCCTCGCCATTGCGTCCAGTTACGAAGGCACCATTCACCTGCTGGTCAGTGACGTCGTGATGCCCGGCATGAAGGGCCCGGAACTGGCTGAGCGGCTGCGCGCCATGCGCCCGGGCGTCAAGGTGTTGTTCGTGTCCGGGTATGCCGCAGACGTGGTCACGCCCAACGACTTGCGGGATGCGACCCTGCTGTCGAAGCCATTTTCGCCATCCGCACTGGTCAGGACCGCCCGGGCGGTTCTTGACGGGCCGCTTTCATCGCCGCCCGCTTCCCAGCGATAATAGGGATTCCTGAAGGAGATTTCGATGAACCGTGTACTGACCGCTCTTGCATTGGTTGGCAGCCTGGCTGTCGCGGCCACCTCGTTTGCCCAGACCGGCAAGCCCTCGTTGATGAACCCCGCCTCGTTGACCGAGACGGCACCGGCCACCTACAAGGTGAAGTTCGACACCAGCGCCGGCGAGTTCATTATCACCGTGACGCGCGCATGGGCGCCGATCGGCGCCGACCGTTTCTACAACCTCGTGAAGAACGGCTTTTACGACGGCCAGCGTTTCTTCCGCGTCGTGCCGAACTTCATGGTGCAGTTCGGCATCAATGGCGATCCCGACATTCAGCGCAACTGGATGAACGCCAACCTCAAGGACGACCCGGCTGGCGTCAAGAGCAACGCGCGCGGTTACATCACCTTCGCCAACCGCGGTCCGAACTCGCGCTCGACGCAGGTGTTCATCAACTTCAAGTCGAACGCGTTCCTCGACAAGCAGTTCATGCCGTTTGGCGAGGTGACGATGGGCATGCCCGCCGTCGATAAGATCAACGCGGAATACCGCGAAGAGCCCGATCAGATGCAGATCCAGAACAACGGCAACCGCTACCTGACCAAGGCCTTCCCGCGCCTCGACTTCATCAAGAAGGCAACGATCGAGAAGTAAACGGGCCTGCAGGCCGACAGGGAGGGACCGTGAGAGTTGCGATTCTTTGTGCGTTGCTGCTTGCGGTTCCCCTGACGGCGCAAGTTCCGATTCAGGATCGACAACCCGCGGGTTCCGCCTTGCGGCCCGCGGTTGTCGGCCCGACCGGTGGCGTCTCCACCGGACATCCCCTCACCACCGCGGCGGCGTTCAGCATCCTCCTGAAGGGAGGTAACGCTTTCGACGCCGGTGTCGCATCGCTGATCGCCGGTGGCGTCCTCGAGCAGGACCTCTACAGCCTCGGCGGTGAGGCGCTTGTGCTCGTCTACCCGAAGAAAGAAAACAAGGTCACGTCGATCGTCGGCCAGGGCTGGGCGCCAAAGGCCGTTGATGTCGACTGGTATCTGTCGCGCAAGAAGTCGCTCGAAGGTGCTGGCCTCGATCCGGCCGTCGTGCCTGGCGCGCTCCATGCCGCGCTCACCGTGCTCGAGATGTGGGGCACGATGAGTTTTGAAGACGTCGCCGCCGCCGGCATCGGGTACGCCGAGCACGGCTTCCCGATGCGCAACAGCACCGCGCAGGCGATCCAGCGGCAATTGAAGTTCTTCGAGAGCTGGCCTGGTAACAAGGCCTACTGGCTGAAGCCTGACGGCACGGCTTACAAGCCTGGCGAAACCATCAAGCTGCCTGCGCTCGCGCGCACGTTGAAGCGGATGGTCGAAGCCGAGCGTGGCGCGAAGCGTCGCGGTCGGGCCGCGGGCATCGCGGCCGCGCGCGATCGTTTCTACAAGGGCGACATTGCCGCCGAAATGGTGGCGTTCCTGCGGAAGCATGGCGCGCCGTTCGACCAGAGCGATTTCGCCGAATACTTCGCGCGCATCGAAGAACCCGCCAGAACGACGTATCGCGGCTACACGGTCTACAAGCACGGCTTCGGCAGCCAGGGGCCGGTACTGCTGCAGGCCCTCAACATCCTCGAGAATTTCGATCTGCGGGGCATGGGCTACGCAAGCGCCGATTACCTGCACACTGTGACGGAAGCGCTCAAGCTCGCGTATGCAGACCGCGATTCGTTCTACGCCGACCCGGCCTTCGTGCAGTCGCCTGCCGAAGGCTTGTTGTCGAAGGCGTATGCGAAGGAACGTGCGGCGTTGATCGACCCGAAAAAGGCGTCGACCTCCTTCATTGCCGGCGATCCGACGAAGTTTGATTCGAAGGTCAAGCAGTGGAACTTCTGGAAGGCGAATGTGGCCGACGGCGCCACGCCGCGCACGCAGAGCGGCGATGAGGTCAACACGCCAGAGGTCGTGAAGGATACGACGCACATGGCCGTTATCGACAAGGACGGCAACATCTTCGACGTCACGCCGAGCGGCGGCTGGGTGCCCGGCGCGGTAATCCTTGGCGACACCGGCATCGGCATGAGCGTGCGAGGCGAGCAGTTCTGGCTCGACAAGACCCACGCGAACCAGATCCGGCCGCGCGCCAGACCGCGATACACGCTGACGCCGAGCCTGGTGTTCAAGGGTGATGTGCCGATGATGGGGATTGGAACGCCGGGTGGCGACAACCAGGATCAAACCATCCTGCAGGCGCTGCTCAGCATCGTCGACTTCTGGGATGACTGGTATCCCAACCTGCACGGCGCCCTCGAGCGCCCGCGGGTCCAGACCATGCATTTCTACGGATCGTTCTGGCCGCACACGGCCGGGTTCAACCAGCTCAATGTTGAAGCCTCGATTCCGGATGCGGTCTACAACGAGCTGAAGGCGCGGGGCCACGACGTGAGCCGCATCCGCACCTTTGGCATGTCGGGTTGCGCGACCGCGGTGATGATCGATCCTGCCAGCGGCAACCGCATTGCCGGCGCGGATCCGCGGCGGGACTGTTACGCAATCGCCTACTAGGGACGCTAGAAGGGTCTGCGCACCGACATCAGCACCTTCGCGCCGTCTTGATTGACCGAGACGGCGACGACCGGCTGGACGATCTTCGGATCGCCCTCGAACGCCACTTCGTAGCGCCCACGCATCCTGTCGTGGTCGTCTGCCAGGCGCACCGCAATGTCGCGCATCTTGGCGGGCAGGCTGTTGTCGGTGTTCATGACCGTCAGGCTGCCGGCAATGTTCTCGCTCAGATTGGTGACAAACACGCTGACCGGCCCCGTCTTCTTGCCCTGCATGATCACCGCGTGCACGGTGCCGGAGCGGGCGCGGAGATCGGTCATGAAGGCGTTGTAGGTCGCCACATCAGGCTCGCGATAGTTCTCGCCATTGTCGGTCGTAAGAATCACGAACACCGGCCAATACTCCGGCGCCGTTTTCAGAAAGCGCTTGTCGGCCTCGATCAACGTGTCGAGAAACGCGTTGGCGCCACCCTGCGGCGCGAACATGGCGATGTCGGCCTGCAGCCGGTCGTGGTCGATGGTCGGCGGCGTGCGCACGCGAATCTGGCCACCGGACGAAATGAACGTGACTTCGTGCAGGGGCGGCAGCGCATCCACGAAGGCGGAAAGCGCCTTCCGAAAGCTGGCCATCAGCGGCAGCACGGGCGTGCTTGAGTCCACCAGCACCACCACCCGCATCGGGGTCCTGCCAGGAGTGACGCGCAGGACGGGGCGAGGTTCACCGTTCTCCGTGACCGAGACATCGCTGCGCGTCAGGTCGGTCAGGAGTTGATCGTCGGGGCCGGCCGCCTCGATGAACACCGACCGCGACACCGTCTTTTGCGCCCGCAGCGGTGCCGACAGCGAACCGGCCACCATGGCCAGCAGCGCGATCGACAGCAGCCGCGGAGCGAGGCGCATCAGATCGCGTCGGAGATGGACGTAAAGGTAAACGCGCCGAGCCGCAACGCCGGAACCACGTACGGCGCGAGGCGCTCAGACCGGCCGATGGCCTCCACGTTCCAGGGCGCCAGCATGGCGAGCACGCTCTGGTTGAAACGCAGGTTCCGCACCGGATTCTTGATCTGGCCGTTCTCGATCCACCACAGCCCGTCGCGCGTCAGGCCGGTGAGCACCATCGTCCGGGGATCGACCAGCCGCACGTACCAGAAGCGGGAAATCAGCAGGCCGCGCTTCATCCCCTTGATCATGTCCTCAAGTGACGCGGGTGTCTGGGTGCTCTCGAGAATGTAGTTCACCGGCCCTGGTGTGGCCTCGCGCTTCTTTTCCTGCGCCCAATACCGCGAATAGGCGAGGTTCTCGATCACGCCCGCATTGACCAGCGACAGCCTGGAGGCCGGGATGCCTTCATTGGTGGCCGGGGTCGCCGGCAGTTCGGCGTGCATCGGGTCGCTGTAGAGATTCAGCCGCTCGCTGAACATCGCTTCGCCCAGCCGCGTCTTGCCGTCCTTGCCGGAGAACGCACTGCGGCCCTCGTCAGCCGTCCGCGCGTCGAAATTGCCGGTGAAGAAGCCGATCAGGTCGCTGACCGCCTGCGGCTCGAGAATGACCGGGTAGTTGCCAGGCTCGATCGGCTGGGGATTACGCGAGCGAATCGCCTTGTTCACCGCCTCGGTGGCGATGCGCTGTGCATCAAGTTTGCTGAGGTCAAAGTGATCGCCGGAGTAATACCCCGAACCAGTCCCGTCCGGCGTGCGGGCCGTGACGCTCAAGTCCGCGCGGGTGTTGCGGAAGTAGCGCCGATTACCGTTGGCGGTGGCCGTCGCACTCGCGGCTGCGCGCGCGGTGTGGAATCCGGCCCCCGTCACCTTCTGTGACCGGCAGGCGTCGAGCATGCCCTGCAACGCCTTGGCCCGCGCAAAGACGTCGACCTCCGCGGTTGACGCGGCAAAACCGCGATCGGCAGAGTACTCCTGCGCGCCCAGCGTTGGCAGGTATTCGCGCTGCACCGGCGACAGGCGCGCAATCTGCACCGCATCACCGGCCAGTTGTTTCAGTGCGCCTTCGCTCGAGTCGTTGACGGTTGCGGCGCCGCGCCGCCGCCCCACCCAGACCGTTGCCGTGATGTCGAGATCCTCGCTGCGGCCGCTGGTGGTGACGCGATTGTCCGCAAACCGCGCGTGTGATTCTTCCACGTTGGACAGCGAAACCTGCGCGTCCTCTGCGCCGGCCGCTTTCGCGTGATCGAGGACGGTTTCGCAGATCGTGAGAGCCGCGTCGCGTGTCAGCATGTCAGACCGCCGCCGTGTTGAGGACCGTGATGTTGCGGAAGCGCGCGGGCGGGCAGCCGTGACTCACCTGGTTGGTCTGACCGGGTTCGCCCTTGCCGTCTGCGGCGGTGCCCCAGAGTTGATAGGTGGCCGGTCCGCCAACGCCGTCGCACGACGCCCAGAAGTCCGGCGTGCGCGACTGGTAGGCGGCGTCGCGGACCATCGCGCCAAGCTTGCCGTCACGGATTTCCCGAATCACTCCGCCACCGAACTGGAAGTTGTAGCGCTGCTGATCGATCGACGATACGCCGCGACCGACGATGTAGAGGCCGCGCCTGATCCCCGAAAACAGCTGGTCGAGCGTGACGTCGGTCTTTGCCGGCTGGAGCGATACGTTCGGCATGCGCGGGAACGGCACGCTGGCCCAGCTGTCGCAGTGCAGGCAGCCGTGCGATCGCTTCTGGCCAATTTGCGGCGCCAATTCGCGCGTCGTCTGCCAGTCCACGAATACGCCGTCACGGACAATGTGCCACTCGTCCGACTTCACGCCTTCATCGTCGTAGCCGGTGGTGGCCAGGCCGCCCAGCTGCGTTCGGTCGCCCACCATGTTGACGATGTTCGAGCCGTAGCGCAGCTTGCCGGCGTCGGTCGGCTTGATGAAGCTCGTGCCGGCCGAATTGGCTTCGTAGCCCAGTGCACGATCCAGTTCGGTGGCGTGGCCGCACGATTCGTGGATGGCGAGGAACAACTGTGTCGGGTCGACGACGATGTCGTAACGGCCCGCGGAGACCGGCTTGGACTTCAGCTTTTCAACCACCTCGTGCCCGGCCTTCTCGGCATCGGCCAGCCACATCGGCTCTTCGACGTATTCGTAACCCAGCAGCTTCGCGCGGTCGACGACCGGTCGCGTCTGGAAGTCGCCGCTGGCGCGATCGGTCGCGGTGGTCTGGAACTGGGGATACGTGCGGATCAGCCGCTGGGTGATCCGCGAGCCTTCGCTCGAGGCGAAGTACTTCTGCTCATCGGCGAACAGGATCTGCGAGGTGACGAACGATACGCCTGGCACCAGCGCCGTTTTGTTCAGATTGAGGAGAAACCCGATCTTGGTTTCGAGCGAGACCTCGAACGGATCCTTCTTGAACGAACTGGTCCAGGAGGTGACGACCTTGGCGGCGTCGGCGAGGACCACTTTTCTCGTCGCGAGCATCGCGTTTGCCTTCGCGATGCTCACGGCCAGTTCGGCGGCGTGCCGGGCCGAGGTCGCATCCACCACGTTCGATGAGGCAAATCCCCAGGCGCCGTTCACCAGCACGCGCAGGCCGAAGCCGTAGCTGGTCGAGCGCTGCACGTTCTGGACCTGCTGCTCGCGCGTGGAAATGGATTCCCGGCGGTAGCGATTGATGCGGATGTCCGCATACGAGGCGCCGAGCGTCGCCGCGTGCGTCAGCGCGGCGTCGGCGATTTCCGCACGCAGCGCGTCGGCCGCGGCGCCTGGCTGAAAGGCCTGGGCCCAATCGGGGACGCACGCGACGGCGAAGGCCGCGCTTCCTGTTGCGATGAACTCACGGCGAGTCGCATTCATGGGCGCGATTATACCGAGCCGATGCCAGGTGTTACGTCCTAGGCCGTATTTGGCACGGGTGCTACGGTGCCTGCATCCTGCGAACCCGTCTGTATCCATCGTTCCTGCCTGCCGACCGCCGCGCCCTTGTTGCGATTGCCATACTCGCCTTCGTGCTTCGGCTGTCGGCCGGTCTTCTGAAGGGTCCCGAATTCGTCGACGAGGGGTACCGCTTCTATGCCGATATGGCCAGGAATCTCTGGAGCGGCAACGGTTTTTGCTACAGCCCCGGTGAAGAGTGTGCCGTTCGGATGCCGTTGTATCCGGCATTGATGTTGCCAACGACTTGGCCTATCCGTGGCTGCTTGCGCTACAGGCGTTGATTGGCACCGGCACGGTGCTCGCCGCAGGGGCCATCGGAGCGGTGCTGTTCAGTCGACGCGTCGGTCTGATTGCCGCGGTGGTCTCGGCCCTCAACCCATACGCGGTCGTTCACGGACCGTCGCTGCAGGACACGGTCGTCATCAACTTCTTCTGTGCGGCCGCAATTCTGTTGCTGCTGGCCTGGTGGCGCAGTCTGCGGGTGTGGCAGGTCGCAGTGGCGAGCACGGGGCTCGGGCTGATGGTACTCACGTCGGCGCGGATGTTGCCTTTGGCAGCCTTGGTCTGCGCGTGGATCGCCGCGACCCACTGGCGTGATCGGCGGGTGGTCGTGGCGGTCATCGCGCCGGCGATGCTGCTGGTCGGCGCATGGCACGTGCGCAACGCCTTTGTCGTCGGCGCGCCGGTGCTGACAACCGAGTCCGGCTTGAGTCTCTGGATGGGGAACCATCCGGACATGCTCGACATCTATCCGGGGCGGAGCATCGATGAACTCACCGACGTCGCATGGGCGTCCCTCGAGGAGAGCACCCGGCATCGACTCCAGGCGCTCGAGCACGATCCGGTTGCGCGTGATCGTGCCTATGCGTCGCTGGCCTTGGAGTCGTTCACCCGGCGGCCGATCCAGACCAGCCTCGCCGCGCTACAGAAGGTGCTGGTGTCGTTCGGAGGATGGTTGAGTCCAGCCCGGTCGTGGCCGATTCAGCTTGGCTACGCCGCGCTCTTCATCCCGCTCAATGTGCTCGCCCTGGCCGGACTCTGGCGTGCCCGACGGGCAGGCCCAGGCCACGCGCTCGTGCTGATCGTGTTTGCCGCGTATGTCGTCACCATCGCGGTGTTCTGGGGGCACACCAGCCATCGCAGTTACGTGCACATCTTCAAGATCGTCTACGCCGTCTCGGTGATCGAACCGTGGCTGGGTGCCCCGCTGGCGTCATGGCGGTTCTTGCGCGTGTCCGGTGGACCAGCCGGGCCACTCGGACACGCCGCGCAGTCCGCGTCCTAGGCGCTCTGCGCCAGCACCCGCCTCCGGGGCATCTCGATGTTCAGGGTCTTGATCTTGTAGTTCATCACCCGTGGGCTGATGTGCAGCAGTTCGGCCGCATCTTTCTGCACCCAGTTGGCCATCTTCAACGCCTCGGTGATCGCCTGGCGCTCGATGTCTTCGAGCGCGATGCCGGTCGGCGGAATCTTGACGACGCTTTGCGAGTCTTTCGAACCCGAGCCGGCCGGCGCGAAGTCGCCCAGCCGCAGGTCGCCCGACGTGATCAGCGCCGACTCGGCCAGCAACGCGGCGCGTTCGATGGCGTTCTCGAGTTCGCGGATGTTGCCAGGCCAGTTGTAGCGGACCAGCAGCTTCTGGGCGTCGTTGTCGAGACCGTCCAGCCGCTTCTTCAGTTCGCTGCTGAAGCGCCGGCAAAAATGCATCGCCAGCGGCAGGATGTCTTCCTTGCGCTCGCGCAGCGGCGGCGTTTCGACCGACACCACGTTCAGGCGGTAGTACAGATCTTCGCGGAACTGGCCGGCCGCAACCATCGCCGACAGATCGCGATTGGTCGCGGCGATCAGTCGCACGTCGACACGGATCGTCCGCGTCCCGCCGAGCCGTTCGAACTCATGCTCCTGCAGCACGCGCAGGATCTTGGCCTGCGTGCTGGCGCTCATGTCGCCGATCTCGTCGAGAAACAGCGTGCCGCCGTCGGCCTGTTCGAAGCGGCCGATACGCTGGCGGTCTGCGCCCGTAAACGCGCCCTTCTCGTGGCCGAACAGTTCCGATTCGAGCAGGTTTTCCTGTAGCGCTGCGCAGTTCACCTTGACGAAGTTGCGGGACGCGCGAAGCGAATTGTGATGGATCGCGCCGGCGATCAGTTCCTTGCCGGTGCCGGTTTCGCCGCGGATCAGGACGGTGGAGTTGCTCTTGGCAACCTTGCGTACCACGCCCAGGACCCGTTGCAGGGAGTCACTGCCCCCGACGATGCGATCGAAGTCGTAGTTCTCCTGGCGCTCGTTGCGCAGGTAGTCGAGTTCGTTGCGCAGGCGCTTCAGCTCGAGCGCCTTCTCGACTTTCACTTCCATTTCCTCGAGTTCGAACGGCTTCTGCACGTAGTCGAAGGCGCCGTGCTTCATCGCCTCGACGGCCGTGGTGACGGATCCAAACGCCGTCATCAGGATGACCGACGCCGTCGGGTGGAGCGTTTTGGTGGTGCGCAGCACGTCCAGTCCGTCGGACCCGCCCATCTTGAGGTCGCTCACCACGACGTCAAAGTAGCCTTCGTGGAGGCGCTCCAGTGCGGCGTTGCCGTTGCCCGCCTCCTCCACGTCGTGCCCCGCGGTGGTCAGCGACAGCGCCAGCCCGCGCCGCAGTGCATCGTGATCGTCAGCAACCAGTATCCGTGCCATGTGATCCCCTGAACCGTGAGTTACTTGCCGACCGGCAATGTGACCCTGAACCGTGTGCCTTTGCCGTTGGCGGTTGTCATGTCGATGCGGCCCTCGTGGGCATCGACGATCTTGCGCACGACGGCGAGGCCGAGTCCTGAGCCCTGAGCCTTGGTCGTGAAAAATGGATTGAAAATCTTTTCGGCCACGTCAGCCGGCATGCCCGGCCCGTCGTCTGAGACGTCGACCAGCACCGTCGGCACGGCGACGTGCCCGTCTGGCAGCAGCGCGCCCTCTGCGGCGGTGTTGGCCAGCTGCGCCCTGATTTCGACGCGGCCGCGGCCTTCGAGGGCCTCGTAGGCGTTGATCAGCAGGTTGCAGAACACCTGCATCAGCTGATGATGGTCGGCGCCAAGCGGCGGCAGCGTTTGCGGCAGGGCAATGTCGACGAGGATGCTGCCACGACTGCTCTTGCTGTCGGCGAGCACGACCGCGCCGGAAATCGCGTCTGCAAGCGACGTGAGATCGACCTGCAGGCGCACCGGCCGCACGAACGCCAGCACCTCCTGCACGATGGCATTGGCCATCTTCGCTTCGTTGATGATGTCGTTGACGAGCCCCTGCGCCTCGGGATTGTCGGGCACCTTGCGGCGCAGCAGGCCGGCCAGGACCTCGATGCCGGCAAGCGGATTCTTGATCTCGTGCGCCATCACCGCGGCCATCTCACCAACTGCGGCAAGCCGGTCACGCAGGCGCTCGCGCTCTTCGATTTGCTCGACGTGGGTCAGATCCTTGAAGAAGAGGGCGGCGCCGACCGCGTCACCATGGTCGTCACGCGCCAGCGACAGGGTGTAGCCGATCACCGTGTCGGTGGACTTGAGACGAAGTTCGGCGCGATTGGGCAGCGCCTGCAGCTCGTACGCGCCGCCGAGCACGCGAACGATGTCGGGATGCTCGTGGAGCACATCGGGATACGCCTGCCCGGTCACATCGTCTGCACGCAAGCGGAACAGCCGCCGGGCTTCGTCGTTGATCAGCACAATGCCGCCGGCCCGGTCGATGGCCAGGACGCCGTTGCGCATGTTTCCCACCAGGTGGCGGAAGAACACGTCCGCGAGACGACGCGATTTCTCTGGAGATGTGGGCATCACCATGTGGCCGAGCCGGTTTGAGCAAAGCTCGTGCCCCTCGTGCACGCCGCGACTTAACGCTCTAAGTCGTTGCGATTACAGAATTTGGATTATGCCCTAGAGTTGCGCGAAATTACAAAATCGTAATCAATTCACGAATTACGTAGGTCCGAGAACAGCTCCGCTTCGGATTGGAGCATCTCCCACTGCCCGAGGAGTTCGCCGACTTCCCACATCAAGGACTGGTGTTGGGCGAGCACGGGCTTCGACTTTTCGTGATCGTTGTAGAAGTCGGCGGCCGCCATGGTTTGTTCGACTTCCTTGATCGCCTTCTCGCGTTCGGCAATGCGGGCTTCGAGTTCGGCGATGCGACCCTTCAATGCCTTGAAGGCACGCTCGCGCTTGTTCTTCTCCGCCTGCTCCCTTTTTCTCTCTTCGTACGACTGCTCAGGTCTTTTGTCCGCTGAGAGAACGGTCCGGCTGAAGCCGGACGCTGCTGGAGTGCTTTCAGGGCCCTGTTTCTTACCGTCATTTCCTGACTGCTGACGGGCGTTTGCCGCCTGCCTGCTGGCGTCTCCTGCCTGCTTGGTGTTTCCTGCTTGCTTACTGGTGTTTCCTGCGGCATCCGGCTTTAGCCGGATTGTTGAGGCATTCTCTTTCGACCAAAGGAAGGACTCGTAGGTTCCGGGATAGAGCGTCGCCTTCCCGTCTCCGACCTCGATGATCTTTGTCGCCAATCGCTCCACAAAGTAGCGATCGTGCGAGACGAAGATCAGCGTGCCGCCGTACTCGACCAGCGCGTCCAGCAGCACTTCCTTCGAATCGATGTCGAGGTGATTGGTGGGTTCGTCGAGCAGCAGTGTGTTCGACGGGCGCAGCAACATGCGCGCCACCGCGAGTCGCGTGCGCTCACCGCCCGACAAGACGCCGGCCTTCTTGTAGATGTCGTCGCCGGAGAACAGGAAGCCGCCGAGGATGTTGCGGATGGCCGGGATCATGGTGTGCGGCGAGTCGGCCGACATTGTCTCGTGGATGGTGAGCGCCGGATTGAGGCGCGTGGCCTCGTCTTGCGCGAAGTACTGCATCACCATCTGGTGGCCCTCGGTGCGCGTGCCGCTGTCCGGCGCTTCTTCGCCGACCAGCATCCGCATCAACGTCGACTTGCCGGCGCCGTTGTGTCCGACCAGCGCGATGCGATCGCCGCGCTCGATGTGCAGGTTGACGTGATCGAGGACGACCTTTTCCTGGCCAGGCTCCGCGGCGTTGCGGTAGGCCTTCCTGACGTCCTTCAACTCCATCACCATGCGGCCGCTCTTCGTGGCGGCGGGGAAGTTGAAGTGGATCTTCTTGCGCTCGGGCGGAACCTCGAGACGCTCGACCTTTTCGAGCATCTTGATGCGGCTCTGCACCTGCGCGGCCTTGGTGGCCTGGTAGCGGAAGCGGTTGATGAATTCCTCGACGCGCTGGATCTCTTCGTCCTGGCGGCGCTTGGCGTCGCGCAGCCGCTCCATCGCGGCGTCTCGCTGCTCGAGGTACTTCGTGTAGTTGGTGTGGTACTCGGTGATCTTACGCAGCGTCAGGTCCGCAATGTGCGTGACGACGGCATCGAGAAAATAACGATCGTGCGAGACCAGGATCACCGAATGCGGATACGCGACGAGGTACTCCTCGAGCCAGTTGCGGGCCTCGAGATCGAGGTGGTTCGTAGGCTCGTCGAGCAGCAGCAGGTCCGGCTCGCTGAGCAGCAGCTTGGCCAGTGCCAGGCGCATTTGCCAGCCGCCCGACAGGTGGTCGGTCATCTGCTCCTGTGCGGCCGGCTCGAAGCCAAGCCCGCGGAGCACGGTGGCCACTTTCAGCTCGATCTGGTACCCATCCGAGAGGCGGAAGCGGTCCTGGACCTCGCTGTAGCGCTGCAACACCGCGTCGTGCTCCGCGGCGCTCATTGCCGCGTCGCCAAGCTTCTCTTCGAGCGCGTGCATCTCGGCCTTCAGGTCGAGGAGCGACTTGAGCGCAAGGCTGGCTTCGTCTCGCACGGTCCGCCCGCTATGGGAAAGACCGTCCTGCGGGAGGTAACCGAGCGTCAGCGCGTTCGGTTTCTGGATCACACCGCTGTCGGGTTCGTCGAACCCGGCCAGCATTTTAAGGAGGGTGGTCTTGCCCGCGCCGTTCGGCCCGCACAGACCGACGCGATCGCGATCACCGACCTGCCACGTGACTTGCTCCAGGAGCGTCTTTTCGCCGAATGCCTTGGTGACGTTCTGAAGTTGGAGCACGGGAAGGCTTGGTCTTCGGGCGGTTGGGGCAAGGACTGTGGGACCCCGGGCCCCGGAGTCCTTACGCCTTTACTCTCCGAGAGCGCGTGCCGCAGCCGCCAGGACTTGAGGCACGCGGAACGGCTTGGTGAGATAGCCGGCCACGCCGAGGTTGACCGCCTCGATGGCGCTCGATTCGGTGGAGAAGCCGGTGATGATGATCACCGGAAGATCGGCCTTGAGGCGGCGCGCTTCGCGAATCAGCGTGAGGCCGTCCATCCCCGGCATCTTCAGGTCGGCGATCAGCAAGTCGTAGTTGCCCAGGCGCAACCGTTCGAGCGCCGCGCGGCCGTCCGGCGCCGTATCGACGTCGTATTCAGCCAGCGCGAGCGTTTTCTGCAGCAGTTCGCGAATGCTGGATTCGTCGTCCACGACCAGAACCCGGCTGCGCCCTTCGCGCGCCTGCGGCCGATCGGCAACCGCGATGGCTGCCGCAGCCCGCTCCCCGCGCGGCCGCTGAGTGTCCAGCCACGCGTCGATATCGCGTTTGCGAAAGCGCCATTGTCGGCCAACCCGGACGGCGGGAATCTTCCCGGCCTTGATCAGCCGGTACACGGTCCGAAGGTTGACCTGAAGGTATTCCAGGACCTCTTCTGTGGTCAGGAAGATTTCGTCGTTTGGAAAATTCACGCCCACTAAGGTGTCTCTGAAACCGGTATCTTACTAGCTAACTGGTCCTCGCGTGAAATTTTGCTCGGCCCAGTCAGCTGGCAGCCTTTCTCGGTCCGGCCCCCGGCCGGACGGCTTGGTGCGGAGTCTTAGACAATAGCGACGGGGAGAGATTGGTAGCAACCGACGAAGAGCTCGTCGCCAGATCCATGGCTGGCGACGTGGACAGTTTCAACCAGCTGGTTTTGCGCTGGGAACGGCCGATCTATGCCCTGGCGTACAGGGTGATCGGTCGCGATGAGGACGCACGGGATGTCGCCCAGGAAACCTTCCTGCGGGCCTTCCGGGCACTCCCGGGGTTTAAGGGGCAGGCCAAGTTCTCCTCCTGGCTCTACAGAATTGCCCTCAATCTGTGCCGCGACTGGATCCGCCGGAAGAAGCGGACGCCGGTGGTCGAGATGCCCGAAGGCGTGGACGTCGTCGAACTGGCGTCCGAGCAGGGGCCGGCCGAGTCGATCGAAGACCTCGTTGCCCGCAACGAGATGAGCCGAATCGTGGCGGAAGGCATGAAGCTGCTGCCGGATGAACAGCGGACCGCGATTGTGTTGAAGGAGTACCACGGTCTGACCTTCCAGGAAATTGCCGACCTGCAAGGCTGCCCGTTGAGCACGGTGAAGACCAGGCTGTACCAGGGCCTCAGTGTGTTGCGAAAGCACCTCGAGAGCCAGGGGATGACGAGCTATCGCGAACAGTGAAGAGACCACACGCATCATGAGCATCACGTTCTCCTGTGACGACAAGGACACCCTGATTTCGTATCTCTACGGCGAGATCGACGCGCCGGTGAGAAAAGCGGTGGAGGACCACCTCGCGCAATGCGCCGCCTGCGCGGCGGAGGTCATGGCGCTTGGCGGCGTGCGATCCGAGCTGGGATTGTGGACGCCACCGGAAGTCGAACTCGACTTCCAGATCGTCAAGAAGTCCGCCGCGCCGGCTGCGACCGTCCTCAGGCCCGCGCGCTGGTGGAGCACGGTTCCGGTATGGGCGCAGGCCGCGGCCGCCGTGCTCGTGGTCGCAGCCGGTCTGTCGATTGCGAACCTCCAGATCAAGTCGGGGCCCGAAGGATTGACCGTCAGCACGGGCTGGATGGTTCAGACGGCCGCACCGGTGGCCGCGGTGTCGCCCTCCTCCGACGAGGCCTGGAAGACGGCGCTGGTCTCGCTCGAACAGCAGTTGCGCACCGAGATCCGTGCGGCGCGCGAGGATCAGCCGCGGACCGCATCGTCAACGGCGGTTGACGACGCGACCATGCGTCGGGTGCAGCAGTTGATCGGCGAAGCGGAGCAGCGCCATGAGCGCGCGCTCGCCGCCCGATTCGTGGAGTACGCCAGCGACATGGACATGCAACGTCGCGCGGACCTGCAGATGATCAGCCGCGGCATGACCAACTACCAGAGTGAAGTGCTGCGCCAGCGCCAGATGCTCAATAACGTCATTCGTGTTTCCGGAACGCCACAGCAATAGCCATGAACAAGACGAACAAGACCCTGATTACATCCGTTGCTCTCCTCGCGCTGGCCGCGCCGGCGCTCGCGCAGGACGCGCCGCCGCCGTCGGACCAGCAGCCGCAGGCCATTGCGCCGCCGCCGGCGCCGCCACGCCCGATCAACCTGGGCGACATGCGCCACCACATCTACGTGATGGAGGGCGCGCTGGCGCGCGCGGTTGACTACGGCGCCAAGCAGCTCAATCGCGAGATCCTCGCCGTGATGCCGGGAGCGTTCATGCTCGAAGGGGACGCCCGCGCTCGTGGCGTCCATCTGGATGGCTACGGCGTGTTCTTCGACGTCCGAGTGCCGATGATGCGCCAGAGCATGATGTGGAGCCTGCGCATGATGATGGACCAGGGCGATGCGGCCAACGAAGCGGCGCTGAACGACATCCGCAAGAGCATGGCCGGCATCACCGATCCGGTCACGCGGGCGTCGCTCGAGAAGGCGGTCAAACAGCTCGAGCGCCAGTCGGGCGCGGTGGCGCGGCCCCGCAATGACACGGTCACCCCCGGCGTGGTGGTGTCGGATCGATCCATGCCGGCGGTTGGAGCGGCAGCGGCATCGGGCTTGCCGGCGGTCGCGCCGTCTGCCGCACGTCCCGCCAGCGACAGCGTGTGGGCGAAGGATCCAAACCGTGCTTATACCGAAGCCGTGACGCGCGCGCTCGTGGACGCGATGATCGACTACAGCACCCCGATGGTGATTCCTGCGGAACAGTGGTTGACCGTGGCTGCCAGGGATGACGAAGGCCGCGACTCGCTGGCGCCTCAGGACCCGCTTGAAGAAGTGGTCACGATGATCTATCGGATCAAGGGGAGCGACCTGCAAATGTACCGTTCCGGCAAGATCGACCGGGACGAAGTGCGCCGCCGGGTGCAGTTGAGCCAGTTCTAAGCGCAGGCCTACAGGCGAACGGTCCGACAGGCGAACAGGGAACACGGAAGGCTTTCCGGTGTCTTACAATTCACCTATGGCCTCTCGTCTTGCCGTCATCCTGTTCGCCACACTCATCTCGATCAGCTGTGGCTCGTCGACCGATGCCGTTGCCGCGCTCGAGCCGCTTGACGTCGTGACCGGCTGGTACGACGACGGGATTATCCAGGGCGGGAAGAACAAGCTCGTGCCCAGTGTCACCATGAAGCTGCGCAACAAGACCGATCAGCCGATCAGGTCGATTCAGATCAACGCCATCTTCCGCCGTGTCGGCGAGCAGGAGATGTGGGGCGAGTATTTTGGCTGGGCGATCCCGCGTGAACCGGAATTGCCTGCCGGCAGCGAGACCAAGCCTCTGGTCATGCGCTCGACCCTCGGCTACACCGGCGATCAGCCGCGCATGCAGATGTTGCAGAATCGCGAGTTCATCGACGCGAAGGTGGAAATCTACCTGAAGCGCGGCTCGAAGGTCTGGGCCAAGCTCGCCGAGTATCCGATCCAGCGGCAGCTCATCACGCGTTCAGCCGAGACACCGACCGCACCGTAGTTCACACCCCGCGCCATCCGCACCTAACGCACCCTACGCCCCGTCGGCACCTATATAATCCGTGCCGATGGCACAGCCCACTCTCGAACGCCGCCTCGGTCCGCTCGACGGCGCCGCGATCATTGTTTCCAACGTCATCGGCGGCACGATCCTGTTCGCCCCGCCCTTCATGGCCGGCCTCGTGCCGAATCCCTGGCTGTATCTCGGCCTCTGGATTGCCGGCGGCGCGCTGGCATTCGCGGGGGCGATGGCATATGCGGAACTTTCGGCGCTGCGCCCAAAGGCCGGTGGCGAGTACGTCTATCTCGACGCGGCATACGGCCGCGTTGCCGCCTTCCTGACCGGGTGGACGTCGTTTGTCGCCGGATTCGCAGGGGCGATCGCGGCCAACGCGTTCTTCATCCCGATCTACCTGGCGCGGTTTATTCCAGGCGTTGACGACTCGACGCCTCTGCTGGTGATCCCGATTCCGTGGGTGCCGTTGACCATCTCCACCCAGTCGCTGGTTTCGATCGCCTCGGTCTGGGCGCTGGCCGTCATTCACATCCGCGGTGTCGGTCCCGGCCGCGTGATGATGAACGTGCTGGCGGCGCTGAAGGTCACCGCGTTCCTGCTGTTCGTGCTCGCCGGGTTTGCATTCGGCACCGGCGCGTTTGCAAACGTCACCTCATCGGGCGGCAGCGTGACGACCGGCAACTGGTTGTTTGCGTTCATTCCGGTGATGCTCGCGTATTCCGGCTGGAACGCATCGGCGTACGTGGCGGAAGAAATCAAGAACCCCGGCCGCAACCTGCCGCTGTCGCTGGCCATCGGCACGCTCGCGGTGATTGCGGTCTACCTTGGCGTCAACCTGCTGTATCTCTACGTCTTCTCGGTCGGCGAGCTTGCCGCGCTGCAGGGCAGCGTGCTCGACGTCGTCGCGGATCGTCTGCTGGGGTCAGGCGCCGGACACGTTCTCGGCATCGTCTCGATCGTCAGCCTGCTGGCCAGCAACAGCGCGATGACGTTTGCCGGCCCGCGTGTCTACTTCGCCATGGCACGCGACAAGGTGTTCTTCGATGCCGCGGCGACCGTGCACCCGACCTACAAGACACCGGCGTTTGCGATCGTGGCGCAAACGGTGTGGACCACGTTGCTGATCCTCACCGGCAGCGGCAACGCGCTGATCACCTATACCGGCTTCTCGATCACGCTGTTCCTCGGTGTGGCGGTGTTTGCGTTGTTCATTCTCCGTCAGCGCGAGCCGAATGCCGAGCGTCCGTTCAAGGCCCTCGGCTATCCGATTGCGCCGGCGGTCTTCACCATCGCCTGTTTCGTGATTCTGGCCAACGCGCTCTACACGGACCTGGTCAAGCCGCTCACGCAGGGTGGCGCGGTCGGTCCATCAGCGTGGGGCTTCCTGGTGATCGGCTTGGGACTGCCGATTTATTACTTCTTCGCCGGGAAGAACAAGTAGCGAGTTCAGGGGTCACGGTTCAGGCGTCGAACCGTGACCTCTGTGAACCGACTGTGGGGCTACGGCCTTGGCTGCATGACTTCGGCAAGCGTGAGGGTGCGGCCAGGCTGGACGTGCACATCCAGCTCCATGTCGGCAAAGCCCGGCATGCGCACCTCGATCTTGTGACCGCCGGCTTCGAGCCGCAGCGACTGGAACGTGCCGTCGAAGTCATCGACGATGCCGGCGTAATACCCGTCCACAAACACCTGCGCATCACGCGGCTGGATCTTCAGGCGGATGCCGCCAACGTCGTAGCCTGACGTGCGCCACGGCGAGCCGTAGGCCGACGCGTACGGGTCGTAGTAGGGATAGGCGTTGCCCCAGCCGCCGTAGACGCCGAAGTTCGAGAAGCCGATCGAGCCGTAGATCAACCCGAGCGGAAGATAGCTGACCGGACTCCAGCGGTAGTAGGAACGCGCCCAGCGGTCGTAGTGCACCGGCGTGTAGTAGCGATAGCCGTTTCGATACGGCGATCCGAAGTTGATGTGGATGTCGGGCCGGGTGTTACGGACCACCACGCGCGGATTGCGGCCGAAGTCCCGGTCGCGGGTATAGACGCGCGGCACGGCGTAGCGTTCGCCGGTGTCGCGATTGGCGTTGCTCACGTGATCGCCGTCGCGCCGGTTGTCACCGCGGTCGTTCTCGCGGCGGTCACGATCTCGATTGGCGTTGTCGCGCCGGCTGGTTTCCGTTCGCGTGCTCTGGCGATGATCGTCGTCGCCACGGCGCGCAACGCTGGTGCGCGGTTGGCCGCCGTCGTCACGGCGGCTATCGCCGCCGCGGCGTTCCGCGGTGCGCTCGCCGCCGCCAGATCGCCGCTCGCCATCGCCGCCACCGGCCGCGCGAGCACCGCCGTCGCCGCCGCTGCGGTCGCGCGCGCCGCGACCACGGACCATTTGTTCATCGGTTGTCGGGCTGGCCACCGCCGGTGATCCGTAACAGATCGCCGCGATGAGGGGAATCGCAACGACACGCATTTTCATACGTGCTCCTAAAGGCGCGCTGGCAACGCGGGCGTGGCAGATCCAGCCTAGCACGGTTTGACCGGCTACGCCGGCCGCCACCGCTGGCGTAACCCGCGCGCGCGTTAGCCGGCTTCGCTAACCGGCCTCCGGCGGGCCATATACTACGAGGATGGAGCCGACTTTCCACGCGACCACGATCCTTGCCGTCCGCAAGGATGACCGGGCCGTGCTGGCCGGAGACGGCCAGGTCACGTTGGGGAACACGGTCGTCAAGCAGGGCGCGCGCAAGATTCGCCGCCTCTATAACGACAGCATCCTTGCCGGCTTTGCCGGATCTGCCGCCGACTCGTTCGCGTTGTTTGCGAGGTTTGAATCCAAGCTGGAACAGTACCGCGGCAACCTCGAACGCTCGGCGGTTGAACTCGCGAAAGACTGGCGTACCGATCGCGCGCTGCGCCGCCTCGAAGCGATGCTGGTGGTCGTCGATCGCAAGTCGATGTTCCTGCTCTCGGGTACCGGTGACTTGATCGAGCCCGACGAGGGGATCATCGGCATCGGCTCCGGCGGCGCGTTCGCGCAGGCGGCGGCGAAGGCGCTGGCGCGCCACACCACGCTCCCGCCGCGCGACATCGCCCAGCATGCGATGACCGTGGCGGCGGAGATCTGCATCTACACCAACTCCAATCTCACGATCGAAGAGCTGTAAGCCATGGCTATTGCATTGCCAGAGCGCACCGAGACCCCCGTCGATTCGCTGACGCCCCGCGAGATCGTCGGCGAACTCGACAAGTACGTCGTCGGACAGGGCAAGGCCAAGCGCGCGGTGGCCATCGCGCTCCGCAACCGCATGCGGCGCCAGAAGCTGCCGGCTGACCTTGCCGAGGACGTGGCGCCGAAGAACATCCTGATGATCGGGCCGACCGGCGTTGGCAAGACCGAGATCGCGCGGCGTCTCGCCAAGCTGGCGCACTCGCCGTTCATCAAGGTGGAGGCGTCGAAGTTCACCGAAGTCGGCTACGTCGGCCGTGATGTCGAGTCGATGGTCCGGGACCTGGTGGAGCTGGCCGTCAACATGGTGCGCGAGGAGCGCATCGAAGAAGTCAAAGGCAAGGCGCAATTGAACACCGAGGAGCGCCTGCTGGATCTGCTGTTGCCGCCTCGGCCGGCGGCGCCGGACGAGGATCCCGGCCGGATTCGCGACGAGATGGGCAGCACCCGGCAGCGGATGCGCGAGCAGCTCCGCGACGGCAAGCTCGATGAACGCATCGTCGAAGTGGACGTGCAGGAAAAGACGTTCCCGTCGATCGAGCTGGTCACCGGATCGTCTATGGAAGAAGTCGGCGTCAACCTCCGCGACATGATGCCCGGCTTATTCCAGGGGCGCTCGAAACGTCGCCGCGTGACCGTGGCGGAGGCGCGTGAGCGGCTGACCGCGGAAGAAGAGCAGAAGCTGATCGACATGGAGGCCGTGTCGGGCGCGGCCGTCGAACGGGTGGAGCAGTCCGGCATCATCTTCGTCGACGAGATCGACAAGATCGCCGGCCGCGAAGGCAGCCACGGTCCGGAGGTCAGCCGGGAAGGCGTGCAGCGCGACATCCTGCCGATCGTCGAAGGGACGACCGTCAACACCAAGCACGGCATGGTGCGCACGGATCACATCCTGTTCATCGCGGCGGGAGCGTTCCACGTCTCAAAGCCGTCCGACCTGATTCCGGAGCTGCAGGGCCGCTTCCCGATTCGCGTCGAACTCGAGGCGCTCGGGCAGGACGAGTTCGTGCGCATCCTGACCGAGCCGCGCAGCGCGCTGATCAAGCAGTACATGGCGCTGATGGCAACCGAAGGCCTGGATTTGCAGTTCACGCCCGACGGTGTCGCGGCCATTGCGGAGTTTGCGGCGCTGGTCAACGAGCGCACGGAGAATATCGGCGCGCGGCGGCTGCACACGGTCATGGAGCGGCTGCTCGACGACGTGTCGTTCGAGGCGCCGGACATGGCTGACAAAGCGGTGACCATTGATGCGGCCTACGTCCGCCGCATGCTGGCGGATATCGTCAAGAACGAAGACCTGTCGCGTTACATCCTCTGATGCGAAAGCTGGTTGTGCTGGCCGCATGTGCCGGCATCGTGGCCTGCGGAAAGAAAGGACCGCCTCTTGCCCCGTTCGTGCGGGTGCCCGCGGCCGTCACCGCCGTGACGCCGCAACGGGTCGCAGACGATGTGTACCTGGCGTTTGCCGTGCCTGCAACCAACGCCGATGGACAGAAGCCGGCGTCGATCGCTGCGCTCCAGGTCTACGGCGTGACGTCGGAGACGCCTCCACAAACAGAAGAGCAGCGCGACATCGCGACGCTGATCGCCACGCTGCCCGTGCGTCCGATTCTTCCGCCGATACCGCCAGTGCCCGAAGGCGTGCCCGCTCCGCCACCGATCCCACTGCCACCCGGCGTCGATCAAGGGATCACGGTTTCGGTGAAGGACACGCTGACCGCTGAAGCGCGCGTCGCGATCACCTTGCCTGTGGACAAGAAGGCGCCCAAGCCGGTTGAACTCGCGGTGGAAACCGAGCCATTCGGGCCCCTGGTGGCTCCGCCCGAAACCCAACTGCCTCGTCGTCACTATTTCGTGGTCGGCGT
>Ga0075471_10000467_pt1 | contig 24187 bp, 16 predicted proteins | sample DEB19_08_DNA_2_FD_74787 | JGI IMG/M metagenome (GOLD analysis project Ga0075471, IMG submission 74787) | Aqueous microbial communities from the Delaware River and Bay under freshwater to marine salinity gradient to study organic matter... | ecosystem: Environmental > Aquatic > Marine > Coastal ...
CCTTTGAGGAAGAAACCCGGCGTTTGCTGGGGCGTGTCGAGAAAGTATTCCTTTTCCTTCTTGTCAGCTGCGGAGGTGGTGATGTCGGCCATGGTCGTGTGGATTGAGGTGATAGAAATGGCTACGCATATCCACGCTAGGCTGGCCTTCCATGCCTACATTGGCGGGAATTGTGTCGGATTCCGCAATCATAAAGCCACATCTTGGTGATCTTTTAAGGCGTAATGCCCGGCATAATTCCCGATCTTCGCCAATGAACAACCTCTCAGGAAAACGCTTCGCCATCATCGGAGCGGGACTAGCAGGCATCGCAGCCGCGCGAGGGCTTTCTCAGCGAGGCGCGGTGGTGACCCTGCTGGAGAAGTCGCGTGGTTATGGCGGGCGTTGTGCGTCGAAACGCTGGGAGGGTCATGTGATCGATCACGGCGCACAATACTTCACCATGCGAGATGAGCGCTTTCGTGAAGCGGCCCTCGCAGCTTGTGGAGAGGCTTTGGAGAGATTGGAAAAACCTGTGTGTGATGAAAATGGACACGAATTGCCAGATTCAGGCCGTTGGATTCATCGCGATGGCAACAGCCGTCTTGCCCGTGAGTTGGCGAAGGGTCTGGAAATCCGCACCGAGTGCCAGATCGACAAGGCACGGAGCCTCTTGGCCGATTTTGATCATGTGGTGAGCACTGCGCCTTGGCCACAGACGGCGCAGCTTTTCGATGTCGAGCCTGCTTTTGACTACCTACCTTGTCTTGCGGTGGTGCTGGCTTATCACGGTGAGTGGCTCGGCCGCACGCGTGAAACCTATGCCTACAGTTCGCCCGGCACGGCAATGGCCTGGACAGCTTGCGAAAATCATAAGCCAGGCCGCATCAAGCCAGACTTCACCGTTTTGGTGGCGCATCTCGGCGAGGTTTTCAGCCGCAGACATCTCGAAGAATCGCCTGCAGATTATCCCGCGCTGGTTCGTCCGATGGTCGAAGAGCGCTGGGAGATCCCAGCCAGTGCCTTCGCCGGAGCTTTCGGGCATCGTTGGCGGCTTGCCCGTGTCGATGCACCCATAACCCTGCCTACTTTGCCGCCACGTCTCCACTTTGTGGGTGATGCGCTGCGTCGTTCACGCGTGGAAGATGCTTGGCTGGCGGGTCATCTCTTTGCCCAAAACACCTCGTTTGAGTCATGAACCACGTTCTCGAAGATCGCTGCGGCGGAATGGTCACCGGTGCCTACATCGCGGATGCGTTGGCGATGCCAGCACACTGGTACTACGACCGCGCTGCGCTTCGTCACGACTATGGCGAGATTCGATGTTACCTCGCACCAAAGCATCCTCATCCGGACAGCATTGTGTGGCGTTCCAGCTACACGCCGCTGAATGAACGCGGCGACATCTTACGCGAACAGGCGAAATACTGGCAGCAGCCGGGCATGCATTATCACCCGTTTTTACGGCCAGGCGAAAACACCCTCAACCTCCAACTCGTGCGCGTGCTAGATCAATCGCTCTCCGAGACGGGCGGCTACGACCTCAATGATTACTTGGAGCGCTACATCGATTTCATGCTCACTCCAGGGAAGCATCATGACACCTACGTGGAGGAGTATCACCGGCACTTTTTCACACACCTTTCGCGTGGATGGAAGCCACAACGCTGCGGTGGAGCGGATGTGCATATCGGTGGCCTAGTCGGTGTTGGCATGCTCTGTGCCCGGTTGGGCAAGGAGGCCCCCGCCGCGGTGCTGGAGCACGTGGGTTTTTCTCATGGAGATGCCGACATGCTCGACGCAGCCAAAACCCTCACGCGCATGCTTTTGGCGCTGATGCTCGGCGAGCCGCTGCGTGAGACGATCCTGCATCACGCTGGCCGTTGGTTCTCCGAACGAAAAGCTGCGCTCTGGTCCAAAGAACCCGATCTGGTGGTCATCGGCCGTCATGTGAGCCCCGCGTGCTATATCCGAGAATCGTTTCCCGCTGCGCTCTATCTTGCGTGGAAGTATGCGGATGACTTCGAGTCAGCCGTGGTCGCCAACACCATGGTCGGCGGCGATAACTGCCACCGCGGCACTGTCGTCGGAGCCCTTGTGGGAGCCGCTTGCGGTTTGGAACGCCTTCCAAAGGCCCTACGGGAAGGTTTGCTGATGAACTGCGGCAAGGCTGAGGGAGTTCCGCCAAAGACAGCTTGATGCCATCAGACATCTCGCACAGGCTTGTATCGGATTTCGCAAAATTGCATGTCACACAAGTCTTCCATCCTCAGCGTTGTGCCCGCCGGGTCCGCCCATCGTGTGCAGGGATATCGAAGTGTAGCGCTGCCAAGTGTGACGGTGGACATCCTCACGACCCGCAAAATCGAACTCCAAAAGTGGGAACTGCAGCGGCTGAACGATCCCTACTGGCGGCTCTACTGGCCGATGCAAGAGGGCGGTGTGGTGGAAATCGAAGGCATTAGCACCGCACTGAATCCTGGCGCCGTGTATCTGATCCCGCCGCACACAACTTTTAGCACGATGACACTGCGGCCCTTCAGCAAATGGTACTGTCATTTCAACCTCGGTCCAGTGGCCGATCGTGCCGCGCCAGGCATCTACTCTTTTCGCGCAACTTCCGGGCACATGACGATGCTCAATGAGCTCATCAAAATCGGCGCGAAGCCGCAGAGCGTGCGTTTCCCATGGATAAGCATCCAGCTTGTAAGCGAGTTCGTGAGAAAACTGCCCGCCAGTGTGTGGGAGCAGCAACAACTCGATGCCCGTGTGCTGAGGGCGATGGAGTTTATGAACCAACACCTCGGCCTAAAGCTCACCGCCGATCAGATTGCCCGCCACGCCGGACTCAGTGTGCGCAATTTGAACCACCTTTTCAAAGAAGAGGTGCGGCAGCCACCCATGCGCATCCTGCTCGACTACCGTCTCGACGAAGCCTGCCGCCTCCTCCGCCACACGGATGACAGCATTGAAGACATCGCCGAAACCTGTGGCTTGGTAAACCGCCACTACTTCAGCCGCATGATGCGCCAGTATCGCAACACTTCGCCCGCTGCTTATCGCAGCGAGCAGTCATGAATTCATGCCACGATCTCCTTCAGCACGTCTGAGCTATCGCCATGGCGCTCGACATGGACGCCCATACCGTGAAGCAGGGTGAGCCAAGCATTGCAAAGCGGCGTGTCTTTTGGCGCGACGATGTTGTGGCCGAGCTTGATACCCGCGCCGCCACCGGTCAGCAGTGTGGGGCAGTTGTCGAGATTGTGCTCGGTGCGGATGTTGCTGCCGTAAACAAGAGCCACATGGTCAAAAAGACGACTGCCATCAGCTTCCTTCGTCGCTTTCAGCTTGTCGATGAGTCCGGCGAGCAGTTCGCTTTGTACGAGGTCCCGCTGCTGCGAGGCAGCGAGCTTTTCACCCATCGTCGAGTGGTAGTGACTCATGTCATGCGGTGCGACTTTGATGCCGATGCTCGTCAGCAGCGTGCTCACCGGCTGGCGATAAGTCAGCACGCGCGTGCTGTCCGTCTGCATCGCAGCAATGATGATGTCATACATGATCTTGATCTCTTCCTTTCCCGCCAAACCTTCCTGAGGCTGAGGAATCGGCGCCTTCGGCTGTGGCACGCCAATCCATTGCTCGTCCTTCGCGAGCCGTGTCTCGATGTCGCGGATGCCTTGGAAGTATTCGTCGAGCTTCGCTCGGTCGTTTTTACCAAGGCCACGCTGCATCGCCTTCGCATTCTCCATCACCGTGTCGAGCACGCTGCGCTTTTGCGCGAGCATGGCCTTCTGCTGCTCGATGGGCGTCGTGTCCTTGGAAAACAGCCGATGAAACGCCTCCACCGGACCTTTGTGACCCCCGATCGGCTTGCCGCTCACATCCCAAGCCATCGAAAGCCCTGGCCCATGCCCGGAAGCCTCTGCATTTTCGCTGCCATTGAGCTGCAGCGACGCAAAACGCGTGTCCATCCCCAGCTTCGCCGCCGCGACCTGATCCGCCGAGATGCTGTTGTGAAACGTCTGCCCCGGCTCCGCGAAACGGTTCGCACCCGTGAGCCACATCGTGCTGCCCCAGTGCCCTTCGTTTGAGTATTTATTCCAAAGCCCCTGCACCACCGTGAAGTCCGCCTTGTGCCTCGCCAGCGGCTTCAAGCCCTCCGGCAGCGTGTAATCTTTCCCCGTCTGCTTGATGTCCGGAAACCACGTCTCCGTCGTGATACCCCAGCCAAAGCCGAGAAACACTAGCCTCTTTGGCGGCGGTGCCGGAGTCGCTGCGGAAGCAAATCGACGAAAGCCCAGCGACTCAAGCGCGGGCAGAGCAATGAGCGAAGTGCTGGATTGAAGAAAGTGACGGCGGGTTTTCATGGGAAAGGGCGGCGAGAGTGAAACGTGATTCGCGACGTTATTTGCTGCGAAATTCTTTGCTAGAGGCCAGCGCGACAAAGAAAGCCTTCACCGCAAAGTCGTTAGCCTTCGCATGCTTGACGATGTCATCGGCAAGCGCGGCATCGGTGAAGCCATAAGGGCGACCGAGCGCATACTCGATGAGGGCTTCGGTGAAGCCTCGGGCGAAGTCTTCGCTCTTGTCAGCGATGAGGTCGCGGAGCTGGAAGTAGTCTTGGAAGGCGGGACCGTTGTAGAACTGGCCGCTGGGGTCGATGGGCCACGTTTTCTTGCCGACGCCGCGCTTCTCGTAAGTTTCCTCGGTGCGCCATTTGCCAGCGGCGTTGAAGTTTTCGAGCCCGAAGCCGATGAAGTCGATCTTGCGATGGCATTGCAGGCACTGCGGCTCTTCCTGATGCGCGAGGAGTCGCTCGCGAGTGTTGAGCAGCTTGTTTTCAAGTCGCGTGATCTGCGGGACATTCGGCGGCGCAGGTGGTGGCGGGTTATGGAGGAGCTTGCGCAGCACCCAGGTGCCGCGTTCGACGGGACTGGTGCGCTCGCCGTTGCTGCCCATCGCGAGGATGGCCGCCATGCCGAGCAAGCCACCGCGTGGCGACCCTACGGGTAGTTTCACCTTTTGAAACGCATCGCCGCTAATGCCTTCGATGCCATAGTAGGTGGCGAGCAAGCCGTTGACGTGGATTTCGTCGCTCTTGAGCAAGCGCGTGAGGCTCTCGTTGTGACGCAGCAGATGCGCGAAGGTCTCGTAAACCTCGCGCCTCGCGGCGGCCTTGGCACTTTCGTCGAAGTCGCGGAATTGCTTCGTGTCGAACTGGAAGAAATCCAGCCGCTGCATGTCCAGCCACTGATGTAGAAAGCCACTGACAAACTCGTCCGCTTTAGCGCTGGCGATCATGCGATCCAGCTCGCGGGCGATGACGTTAGGCTTCGTGAGATCGGCTTTGAGCAATGGTTCATCCGGCGGAGCGCTCCAGAGGAAGTAGGACAGGCGTGAGGCGAGTTCTGGAGCTGACAGCGATCTCTGCCTTTCATCTTTTAACCCCAACTTTTGACCAGCCTCTTCTTTGGATGAAAGATGCGGGGTAAAGGATTGGTGACCCGTTTCCTGAAGATACAAAAAACCCGGTGAGGCCAAAATGACGCTCAAAGGCTCGCGAATGGCTTTGTCAAAGGTGTCTCCGGCTTTGATGCGTGTTGCGTGCAAAGCCGTCAATTTCTCCAAAAAGACCGCGGAGGGTATTTTGCCACGAAAAGCACGTTTGGCGAAGGTTTCGAGCACTTGGCGTGCATTGGTCTCACCAGTCGCCAGCACCGGTCGAACGCTTGTTGTGGCATTCGCGGGCGCGAGCGGGCCTTCGTATTCGATCCAGTCGATCCACAGCACGGGGTCGCGCTGTTTGGCATCGGTGATCTGTCGAGTGCGACCAGGAAGGCTGATGGCTTCTTTTTTCAGCGGACGTTTTTCAAACAGCACAAACTTCCGTGGGCCGCCGGGGACGATCTTGAATGGCAACTCGATGATCTCTGGCTGGTCGAGCGTGGCGGTGATTTGTTTGTTCGCAAGGAAGGTGCGGTCGTCTTTGTCGATGGGGCTGGCCTCGACAAAGGTCAAAAACGCTCGCTCGCTAGGCATGTCCGGCACGCGACCGATCTTCACGCGCATCACGTAATCGCCGGACGCGAGGTCGGTGGGCATGTCGATGGCGTATTCGCAGGTTTCCTGCACCGTGTTGTCAAGAAACAGGCCGGTCTTCGACAACGGACGATCAAGGTATTGCTGGAACCAGCGGTTGTTGCTGTCCCACACGACTTTGGCGAATTCCGCGTGCGATTTGTCGGTGAAGTCGAACTCCTTCAGCCGCTTCTCATCGCCGCCTGCGGCCTTCCACTTAGCGTATTGCTCGTTGAGATACTTGAAGCGCAAATGCCCGCGCTCCACCTCCGCGCGGCGCTTCTCCGGCTCGATGTGCTCCACCTTGGCGAGGGTCGTTGGCGGAGCGAGCGGACCTTCCCACTCCACCCAATCGATCCACAGCGCCGAAGACGGCCCGACACCAGTCTCTTTTTGCGCCGTGGTGAAAAGCTCGTGGTCCAGCTTCACATCGCGCTTCTCCCGCAGCACAAAGGTGCGCGGGCCGTTCGCGGTGATGCTCACCGGCACTTCGATGACCTGCGGCGCATCGGTGCTGCCGCTGATTTGAAAGGTCTGCATCAAAGTAAAATCCTCGCGCTCCTCCGGCTTCATGCGACTGCCGAGCGCGACGAAGTGCCGCTCCTTCGGCGTGCCCTTCACTGCGCCGATGCGGAAGCGCAGCTTGTATTCGCCTGGCTCGGCCTGCTCGACCTCATGCTTCGTTTTCAGCCAGCCCGAAGGCTGATCCGGCGGCAGCGTGATGACCTCCTCGGTGTGGACGTTGTAGATCGTCAAATAGGAGCCTGTCTTCGTGAGCGGATCGTTGAGGTAACGCTCAAAGGTCGGCCCATGCTGCTCGAAGCCACGAATGCGAAACTTCGCCTCCTGCTCGTCGGGAATGCCCTTCTGCGGCTGCTTGGTCTCCATGAACTTTTTCGCCGCCTCGTAGCCACCTTTGAAGTAGCCGTTGTATGTGCCGCCGACCATCGCGTTCGCGTGGAGCTCGACCTCGCGGCGCTGTTTGATCGTTTTTACCGCGATGGGACTCGTGCCCAGCGGCCCTTCCAGCTCCACAAAGTCCACCCAGATGCACGGACGCGGACCCGTGCCGGTTTTGTCCCAAGCCTCGCGGAACATCGCATACTCGGCCTCGCGCGTGTTCGGCCGCTTGTCGCGGATGGCGAAATTGCGGTCGCCGCTCGCATTGATCTCGACAGGGATCTCCAGCGTCTGCGGATTCGCCAGTGTGCCGGTGACCTGGTGCGAGGTCAGCACATTGAAATCCGCCGCGTCCGCCTTGCCCGTGCCGATTTCGATGAAGCGACGTTCCTTCGGCGACTCATCGCTCGCAGCTAGCCGCGCCCGCAGTGTGTATTTGCCCGCAGGCCATTTGTCCGGCGCAGTGATGCCCGTGTAGCGACCGAGCGAGTAAAGCATGAGCCACGTGCCGGTGTCACGTTGCGGAAGCTTCGCATAGTCGAGATAGTATTGATGATGATAAGTGAACTCGCTGCGAGCGAACTGCGCATCATCCACATCCTTGAAGCCGAACTGCGTCGGCGGCGGCGCACCCGCGATCTCGGCGAAGTGATTGTAAAACAGATGCGGCGACTGTTTCACCTTCGGGTCGTCGCGCAGTTTCTTCACGATGTTAGCGTTCTCCAGCTTCTTCGCGGCTTCATCAATTGCCGCGCACCATTTCTGGAAGCGCCCGTATTTCTCCTCATAGCCCTGCGCGTAGATCGGCATGTATTTGTTCGCCCACTGCTCGGGATCTTTGCGGAGCTTCTCGACTTTCGCGGTGAGCGCGTTCTTTGGCCTGGCGTTCTCGACTTCGATCCAGTCAATCCATATGGCGAACTCCGGCCCAATGCCGTTGCGCTGCTTCGCTTCGGCAAAGAGGCGGTTGGCAGAGGCATCGGAGTCGTGTGAACCGCGCTCGCGCATCATAAAGAGGCGCACTTTGGCCTCGGAGAGCTTCAGCCGAATCTCCAGCGTCTGCGGGCTTTCCGGCGTGCCGGTGATCTCATGCGTGCTCATCACCGTGCACACGCCACTGGGGTCCTGCGGGCCAAACTCCATGAAGCGGCGCTCACGTGGAATGCTCTTCGCAACTCCGGTGCGGATTCGCACGACGTAGTCTCCAGCGGGCCATTCAGACGGAATCTGGAAGATCTGACGATTGTTCACATAGGCATCATCGATGGTCAAAAAGGTGCCGGTCTTGGTCAGCGGATGCTCCACATAGGCACGGTGATGCGGCACGAAGTGATTCCAATCGCGGCGGCCCATCTGCTCGGCGTGAACGGCGTCCGTGAAACCGAAGTCGGCAGGCGATGGCGCCGACTTGATGCTCGCCCACTGGCTGTGCAGCGCGTTCGCGTCATTGGGCTTCTCACTGCGGATTTTCGCAACGAGAGCCACGTTCTCCGGCCTGGCAGCCGCGGCTTCCACAGCAGCCGTCCATTTCAAATAGCGCTCACGCGCATCGGACCGCTCGCGGAGACCTTTGATGATGCGCTCCTTGTTGTTCTCGGCTTCGATGTGAACCTTGAGTTCCCGCGCAGGCGTCGGTGCGATGAACCGCGCAAAATGTTCGTCGAGTGCCTGCCGCCCGAGCGCGAGGTATTGTTCAAACTGGTCGCTCGACATGAAAAGCGACGACCCCACCGTGTCGAAGGTGCCCGCGCCGCCATCCGCAGGCAGCTCGTTCACACGCAAATCCACGCCGAGCAAATCACGGATCGTGTTCTTGTATTCGCGCCGGTTCAGCCGCCGCATCGTGATTTTGCCACCGCTGTCGCTCAGCACTGCGCGAGCCGTCACGAGCATGCGCGAGAGGTCATCGAGGAACTCCGTCTTCGCCGCCGGATCTGGCTGTTTTTCATCCTCCGGCGGCATGTCGCCCGAGTTGATCGAGTTCAGCACCTTTTGCCACAGATCGGCTTTTTCGACCGTGTCCACGTTGAAGGCGATGTCATCCAGCCGCACCTTGCCCTTCTGCTTCTCGGTGTTGTGGCAGCCCAGGCAGTTGTCTTTGAAAAAAGCGCGGTGTTTGGCGTCGAGAGTGGCTTGTGGCGTCTCGGCGAAGGCGGCGGAGGCAAACAGCAGTGGAGTGATAGAGTAGCGGAGTAATGCCATGGGCAGACTTAAGTATTGGATGCGGGTGAGGTGTCGATGGTTGGTCAGAAGCGCATTACTCCATGACTCCATCACTCCATTCCCCGCGTTGATCACGCTTGAAGTTCCTTCACCACCCCTGAGCTATCGCCGTGGCGTTCGGCTGGGACGCCCAGGCCGTGGAGCATCGTCAGCCACACGTTGCAAAGCGGTGTGTCCTTTGGGAGCACAAGATGCTGACCAAGTTTCAGTTTCGCACCGCCGCCGGTAAGCACGGTGGGGCAGTTGTCGAGGTAGTGGATCGTGCGGATGTTGCTGCCATAGGCGAGCGCGACGTGGTCAAATAAACTCGTACCATCGGCCTCCTTCATGGCTTTCAGCTTGTCGATGAGCCCAGCGAGCAGCTCACTTTGCGTCGCGTCACGCTTCTGCGAGGCCGCCATGCGATCGCCGGGCGAGTAATGGCTCATGTCGTGTGGCGCGACTTTGATGTCGAGACTCTGCAACAGCGTGCCAACCGGCTGACGATACGTCAGCACACGTGTGCTGTCCGTCTGCAGCGCGGCGACAATGAGGTCATACATCACCTTGATCTCCTCCTTGCCCGCGAGGCCCGGTTTCGGCTCCGCGAGAGGTGGTTTAGCCTTCGGCACGCTCAGCCATTGCTCGTCCTTGCCGAGTCGCACCTCGATGTCGCGGATGCTTTGGAAATACTCGTCGAGCTTGTCGATGTCGGTCTTCGTGAGGCCATTTTGCAGGCGTTTCGCGTCCTCCAGCACCGCGTCGAGCACGCTGCGCTTCTGCGCGAGCATCGCCTGACGTTCGCTCAGCGGCGTCGTTTCATTTGAAAACAGCCGGTGAAAAGCCGCGACGGGGTTTTCCACCCCCGCCACCGGTTTCCCGCGAAGATCCCAGGCGAGCGATAGGCCGGGACCGTGGCCAGAATTCTGTGCATCGGGTGTGTTGAGCTGGATCGAGGCATAGCGCGTGTCTTTGCCAAGATGCGCCGCCGCCACCTGATCCGCGCTGATGCTGTTGTGAAAGCTCTGGCCAGGCTCCGCGTAACGATTCGCCCCCGTGAGCCAGAACGTGCTGCCCCAGTGCGCCTCGTTAGCGAACTTGTTCGAGCAACCCTGCACCACCGTGATGTCCTTCTGATGCCGCGCGAGCGGCTTCAACCCCTCCGACAACTCCCACGCCGCGCCGGTCTTTTTCACATCCGGAAACCACGTCTCATTCGTCACCCCCCAGCCAAAGCCGAGGAAGACCATGCGGTTCGGCGGCGCAGCGGTTTTGGGAGCCGCGAAGGCTCTAAAACCCATCGACTCCAGCGCAGGCAAAGTGATCAGAGCGGTGGAACTGCGGAGGAAATGGCGGCGGGTTTTCATGGAGCTACTTCGTGTGGAATTCTTTGCTACTGACCAGCGCGTGAATGAACTCGCGCATCGCGAGGTCTTTTTTACCGGCTTGGTTGATGATGCCATCGATCAACGGCTCGTCGCGGAATCCGATGGGCCTTCCTAGAGCGAACTCGATCAAGGCTTCGCTGAAGCTACGGGCGAAGGCATTGGACTTGCTGGCGATGATGTCGCGGAGAGCAAAGAAGTCGGTAAAGGACGGACCTTTGAAGAAGGTGGCTGCGGGCTGAATGGGCCAGCGCTTGGTGCTCTTGGGGTCGGGTTTGCCGTTGGCGTCGAGGGCGGTGTAGCTGTCCTCGGTGCGCCATTGGCCGGCGGCATCGAAGTTTTCCAAACCGAAGCCGATGGGATCGATCTTGCGATGGCAACTGGCGCACTGCGGGTCCTCTTGATGCGCGAGCAAGCGCTCCTGCGTGGTGAGCACCTTGCCCGCGAGTCGCGTGATGGCGGGCACATTGGCAGGTGCGGGCGGAGGTGGATCGTGCAGGAGCTTGCGCAGCACCCAAGCGCCGCGCTCAACAGGGCTGGTGCGCTCGCCGTTGCCGCCCATGAAATGAATGGCAGCCATGCCGAGCAAGCCACCACGCGGCGAGCCCTTTGGCAGAGACACCTTTTCGTAGCCTTCGCCCTTCACGCCGTGGATGCCGTAGTAGTGGGCGAGCACGCGATTGATGATGACGTAGTCGGCTTTGAGCAGATCACGCAGGCTGGCGCTGTGCTTCAGGATGTGAGCGATGGTTTCGTGGATCTCGCCTTTGGCGGCGACCTTCGTGCCGGTGTCAAAGCGCGGATATAGAGCTCGATTCACCTCAAAGAAATCGATGCGATCCAATCCGAGCCATTGATGCACAAAAGCCGTCAGAAAGCCCTCCGAACGTGGATCATCGAGCAGGCGATTGGTTTGTGTAATGAGCACATCGGGCTTCGAGAGATCACTTTTTCGTAGTTCGACGTCAGGCGGGGCACTCCAGAGGAAATAGGAGAGCCGTGTGGCGAGTTCTTCATGAGTCAAAAAGCGGCGTTTGTCATCGGGCGATGGCTCAGCCAGATAAAGAAACATCGGCGAGGCCAGCACGACCGATAGCGTCTCCTTCAGCGCGGCCACGGGCTTGTCACCGGCTTTGCGGCGCACATCGTAGAGGCGCATCAAGCGCTCCACATAGTCCGCCGGTGGCGGGGTGCCGCGAAAGGCCTCGGTGGCGAAGCGCTCGAAGGCTGCATGCAGTTCGGCAGCGGCGGGCGCGGGCGATTTGTCATCGAGCGGCAGCTTCAGCGCTGCAAAACCGGGCGGTACGGGCTTCGCGGCATTCGACACGCGCTCGACCTCGATCCAGTCCACCCACAGCACCAGCTCGGGGCCGATGCCGTTGCGCTTCACGGCCTCAGCCCGTTTGCGATTGCCTTCTTCGTTGGTGTCCCAACTGCCTTTTTCGCGGAAGAAGAGCGAGCGATTGTCGCGGCTCAGATTCGCCCGCGTCAGTGTGAGCGGGATCTCGATGGTCTGCGGGTTTTCCATCGTGCCGGTGATCTCATAAGTGTTCAGCACCTTGCCGGTTCGTGCATGAATGCCGAAATCGAGGAAGCGACGCTCCGCGGGCGCGTCCTTCACCGCGGCGGCTCGCACGCGGACGATGTAATCGCCCACCGGCCAGTCAAAAGGCACGAGTAGCTCGATGTAGTTCACATTCAGCTCTGCCGGATGTCGCGTCTGAATGCCGAGATATGCACCACGATCCACGTCAGGCATCTGCGTGTAATACTCGTGATACTTCAACCAACCTGCGCCTAGCGAATCGTTCGCGAGGTCGGCATCGTTCTCGCCTTTCTTATCAAAGCCAAACGTGCGCGGATTCGGCGCACCGGGAATCCGGGCCCACTCGCGGCGGAAGCGCGACACATTCGGAAACTCCGCACGCAGCTTCGCGACGATTTCCTTGTTCTCCGGCTTCGCGGCGGCGTCATCGACGGCCTTCACCCACTTCTGCGCACGCTCACGAGCATCGATTTGATACTTCACAAAGTCCCGCACCTTCGGCGTTGTCGTTTCGCCTTCGTAATGCAGTTTCTTGGTCACGCTCGCCGCGGTTTGCCACGCAAACGCCTCCTCCAGCGCCTCGCGACCGAGCGCCTGATACTGCTCGATCTGGTTCGCTGACATGAAGAGGTTTGAGCCCACAGTATCAAAGGCCCCCGAGCCACCATCCTGGGGCAACTCCGCCACATTGATCTCCACGCCGAGCAGTTCCCGCAGCGTGTTTTTGTATTCGCGACGATTCAGCCGCCTCATCGTGATGAGGCCTTTCTGATCCCCCAGAGACCTACGGGCCGCGACCATCACATTCGCCAGATCATCGAGGAAGTCGGCCTTCGCAATGCTAGGAGGCTGTTTTTCGTCCTCCGGCGGCATATCACCTGAATTCATCGCATTCAGCACCTTCTGCCACTTCTCGGCGATCTCGACATTCGTGATCGCCAACGGCAGGTCATCGATCCGGAACTTCCCTTTCTGCTTCTCCGGCCCGTGACAGCTCACGCAGTGCTCTTTGAAAAGAGCACGATGTTTCTCCGGCATCGCCGGATCGGCAGCAAGAACAACAGAGGAGAAAAGGAAGACAAGGAGACGGCGCATTGGGGCAATTCTACTACGGACAAGCCGCTGATTTTTTCATCTCCAGCACGGTTACTTCACCGTGCTTCCATCCTGACCACAAGCGAATCGTAGCCGAGCGTGCGATCGTATTTGACCTCATGTTCGACGCGTTCGGTGGCACGGATGAGGTGGATTCTCTTCACGTGTTCACAGCAGAATTTCAGCAGCGTGCGCAAGATGAGGCGGGCATGCGGAGCACCCAGACAAAGGTGCGTGCCAAAGCCAAAGCTGAGGTGCGGGTTCGGTTTCCTGTCGAGGCGCACTTCATCGGCGTGCGGGAAGGCTTTCTCATCCAAATTCGCCGAAGACCAACAAAGGGAGATGCGCTCGCCGGCTTTCACCGTGACACCGTTCACATCGGTATCCTTCGGACAGACGCGGCCGATGTGCGTGAGGGGCATGAAGACACGGAAAAACTCCTCACTGGCCAGGGTGATGCGTTTCGGGTCTTCACGGAGATATTCGAGCGCCTCGGGATGCTCGGCGAGGTAACCGATGGCGCAGGCGATGGTGAGGATGATGGTGTCGCGACCGCCGGCAAAGGCCAGGTTCGCGTAGCCCATGCATTCTTCACGCGTGAGCTTGCGACCGCGGTAGTCGGCCTTCACGAGGGCGGAGAAAAAGTCATCGCCGGGATTGGCTTCGACTTCGTCAAACTTCGCGGTGAGGTAGTCTTCGAGCACGGTGCCTTTCTTGAACTCGCCGTTGGTGACTTTGAAGACGTGGATGCCCCATCCGATCCAGGTGTCGGCCTCTTTTTCGGAGGTGTTGAGCAGGTAGGTCAGGGCTTTGGATTGAATCGGCAACGCAAAGTCATGCACGATTTCGATGCTCTCGCGCTTCATCGCCTCCTCGAGCATGCCACCGATGAGGTTTTCGACCTTGGCGATCATCTCGGGCTCTTTTGTGCGAGTGAAAAACGGCTCGGCAATGGCGCGGTAGTCGCCGTGTTCCGGCGGATCGGTCTCGATGGGAAGCTGGCGCATGCTGCGCACGTCTTCCTCGGAGGGAATCGGCACACGGAAAGGCACGTTCGAGCTGAAGGTCTCCCAATCCTTGGCGGCCTTGCGCACATCTTCGTGACGCAGGATCATAGTGATATTTTCCCCGTGAAACGGGCATTGCATCACACCGGCGGAGGCGCGGGCTTCCTTGAAGGAATCGGAAAAGGCGGGCATGATGCAGAATGACGAGTGGGTTGATGGGCAGCAATCGACGATATTTGCGCTTTACTGCTTTTGCCATGGTGTGCGGCCGGCTCGCTGAATGTGTTGGCGCAGCGCTATGGAAAGTTCGTTGAAGATTTTCGGTGCTCTAGTGGCAACGTTGTTCTTCTCTTGAGGGTCGTTTTGAAGATTGTAAAGCTCCAGCGGGCTGAAAGGATCGTTTTGCATGAGTTTCCACTCGCCGCGGATGAGCGCTTGGTAATCCTTGCCCCCATATTGACGGCCGCCTTCACGACGCACGAAGTAGAGATCCCGCGGCTGCGTGATGCTATCGCCTTTCAAGATCGGCACGAGGCTCACGGCATCGAGATCCGTTGAAGACTTGAGGCCAGCGAGTTCCAGGAAAGTGGGGAAGAGATCGAAGTTGAGGCCTGAGTAATCGCTGCGGCTGCCGGGTTTGACTTGCGCCGGCCACCGCAGCATAAACGGCACGCGCAAACCACCATCATAGTGATCCTGCTTTCCGCCACGCCATGGGTCGTTGTTTTGCGCATGCGGCAGGGAGCCACCATTGTCTGCACTAAAGACGACGATGGTGTTTTGCTCGAAATCGGTGTCTTTGAGCACGTCGAGCACCTTCCCGATGTGGTGATCGAGATGCTCGATGAAGGCAACATTCATCGCCCGCTTCTCATCGAGCTGCGGCACACGCTGCTTGACCTTGATGAGCCACTCAGCAGGAGGCTCGATGGGAAAGTGAGGTGCGTTGTAGGCGAGGTAGAGGAAGAAGGGCTTTCCGGCCTTCGCACGCTCGCGGAGGTAGTCGGCGGCCCAATCGGTAAAAAGCTCCGTGGCATGGCCTTGAGGCTCGATGACCTCGCTATTAAGCCGCATGTAGTTGATGCCTTGGCGTAGGTGTGTGGTGTAGCTGTCCATCATGTCGCCGAGGAAGCCGTGAAAGTGGTCGAAACCGCGTTCGTTGGGTGTGTTGGGCGATTCGAGGCCTAGATGCCATTTGCCGATGATGCCGGTGTGATAGCCTGCTTTCTTCAATTCATCCGCCAGCGTGGAGATGCCCGGTTTGAAGTAGCCCCAAGAATCCTCTGGCTTCGTGCGGATCACGCCCGGCACGCCCACGCGGTCCGCGTAGCGTCCCGTGAGCAAGGCCGCCCGCGAGGGCGAGCACACGGTGCAATTGGCCCGCATCGCGGTGAAGAGCATACCTTCGCTGCCGATGCGGTCGATGTTCGGCGTGCGCACATCGGAAGCATGGTAGGCGGAGACATCGCCATAGCCGTGATCATCGGCTAGGATGATGAGAAAATTCGGCGCTACGGCTGCGAGTGAGCTACCAAGAAGAGAAAAGCAGAGCAAAAGACGTGTCATGGGGACCCGAGAACCCAGTCAACGTGCCGTGAAGATGCAATCCTTTCCGCGAACACGGCAACCTCAAGGTTGAACCGACCGCTTCTCTTTTGGTAACCACTGAATTTCGAGGCTTTTGCCATCACCCGCAGGCTTCGCACCACCACCGAAGAGATCTCCTGTATCCTTCAGCGTTACAAAGATGAGGAAGCCAAAGAGAGCCAAGGCACACGTCGTCTGCACATACTCTAGCAGACGGCCCTGTAGCGGCTTGCGGCGGATGCTTTCGAGTGCGGCCATCGTCATGTGCCCGCCATCGAGCACCGGAAAGGGCAACATATTAAGTATGGCAAGGTTGATGTTGAAGACGACGCTGAACCAAAGAACAAGGCGCCAGCCGTCTGGATGCTGGAAGAGCTTGTAATACAAACGGCCAACTCCAACGGGGCCGCTCATGTGCGCGGGGCTGAGGTCCGACTTCGGCGAGAGGAGCTTCGAAACCAGTGCCCCCATGTGGCGAACGGCATCGCTGATTTGCTCCATCGGCGAGGGGCCGGGGTGGATGGTGGTGCGGCGGCCCTCCACATCCCAAGCGATACCAACCATCGGATAGGCTTTTTTGTCGCCGACGTCCTTCATGTTGTTCTTGTCGGGAATGCGCGGTGTGATGGCGATGGGTATGATTTTACCCTCACGCTCGATATCGAGCTGCACGATTTTCCCAGCTTTGTCTTTGATGTGATCCGCAAGATCCCCCATGCTGCGCAGCGGCTGGCCATCGGCACGCATGACGAGGTCGCTAGGCTTTAGGCCGGCCTCAGCAGCGGGGCTGTTAGGCATAACTTGGGCCACCATCGGCGTCATTTGGCCCATGAGTCCCACTTCGCGAAGATCAGGACGTTGAAAAATGGAAGCCCACCAAGAGGTCTTTTGCTGCTGGCCCGTCTCGCTCTCGAATTTGTCCCAGCCTTTCGGATCAACATCGAACTTCAAGAGCCCGGCCTGACCGGCCCGCTCGACTTCAAACGGGATTGTGTCGCCCTCGCTGGCGACCATGCTCCAGCGCACGCTGTCCACGAGGCCTTCGAAACGCTTCACCGGGTGGCCATCCACGGTTTTGATGACATCCCCGGGGAGCATGCCCACTTTTGCCGCAGGACTGCCCTGAACTACATGGCCGACGATAGTGGTCGAATGCGATTCACTCTGCGGCTTGCCAAACTGCCACACGGCCACCGCAAAGACACATGCGAGCAAAAAGCTGAAAAGCGGTCCCGCGAAGGCGACGATGGCTTTGTCGAGCGGCGTAATGGGCGGCAGGTTTTCATGATCCACATCGCCCTCAAGCCCCCCCATCGGGGCCATTTGAGGCAGCGCGACGAATCCACCGAATGGAATCGTTCCAAGGCCATACTCGACACCATTGAGGGTCTTCTTCCACAATGGCTTACCGAACCAGACGTAGAATTTGTCGATCTTCAACCCACGCCAGCGTGCAGCAAGGAAATGGCCCCATTCATGAACCACGATCATGAGATTGAAAACGAGGACGACCAACAGGAGGGTTCCGATGAAATTGAGGCTTTGCATGAGGCGTGGAGGAGGCGGAAACTACCACCCGAGCCTGCAGGTGCAAACCGTGACGCGATCTTTTGAGTGAAAACCCTCGTTCCAGGGTAGTACCCCATATGTTCATGGCTTAGCATCATTCCCCGTGTTCAACCCTGACAACTGCCGCCAATCTTAACCCTCATGCCCCGCCTCAGCTTCCTCTTTCTAACCCTCGCTGCTGCCCTGCTATGCTCCTGCAGGACAGCGAAAAGCGTGGTGGCCTCCGTGCGTGTGAATCCCTCCTGCTTTCTCACGCACGGCAAGGAACTGAAGGAAGACCGTTCAAAGTCGCCCTTCCTTGGGAACTGGTGGACTCCGGATAAGAAACTTCAGGCAGCCGCAGCGGAAAAGAGCCAGCTGTATATTGCCCCGGTGCGATTTGATGCCGTGCGCCCCATGCAGAATCACCTCGCGAAGATGGAATTTAGTGACAAACGCCGCGAAAAGAAGCTCGAAGAGTTGGCCAAGTATGCCCACAAAAAATTCGTGAGCACCTTCCAAAATGCGAAGCATGCACAGTACTCCGTGGTGGACGCCCCGTCGAAGGAAGCCATGACGCTAGAACTGCATTTGCTAGAATGGGAACCAAATGCCTTCACCGGTTTCATCGCCCGCGAAACCATTGATTTAATCACGTTTCCTGCTGTCGGTGATTTGATCTGGAAACCCATTCGGGCTTGCACAGCCATCGAAGGACGCTTGATCGAACCGAAGAGCGGAAAGCCGGTTTATGAGTTTGCGGACAAGGAGGAGGCCAAGACCATCATAGTGATCCCCGTGCAAGAAGCTTATCCTACTGGCCAAGCACGCTTTGCCATCCGTGAGTGGGCCAAGCAGCTCCAGCTCGTGCTGCACCAAGAACCCCACAAGAAGCCGGTGGATAGCTCACCCATCCAGCTTTGGGGCTTTTAACCCTACTTTGACAGGAGGAGAGCCTGGGTCAGTCCTGCTTCTTCCTACCTTGGGCGCCCCTAAGGTATTGCTTCAGATCACCCGCGTAGCCAGCCAGTTCGAGAAAGGCCCGCCCGACGAGTTGCCCGTTCCGATTCAGCACATCGCACGCTCCTTCCCAATATGGCAGACCAGTGATCGAGCCACCCTGCTCCTGATCCTGTGCCAGCGGACGCAGTTCGAAAACGCTGCCCTCCGTCTCAATGCGCACGTGATTCGGATATACCGCGCCGCTGAGGGGGCTCTTCCAAGTGGCAAGCGGCTTCCAATCAAACGCCGCTTTCTTCAAAGTGCCGTCCTTCGCGATCCACGTCAGCGTCGAGGCCACGTCCGTGCTGCCATCCGTGCGCCGCATGCGATACACCATGATCTCGCGACCATCCTTCAACTGGATCGCCGCCCAGTCCCAGCCCGCTTGGCCCTCATCAAGCTGTGAGCTGCTGAACTCATGATCCATCCACGCCTCGCCGGTCACGCGATGCTCCTGCGTTCCCACCTTGACGCTACCCATCGCCTTCAACCGAGGAAAGGTCAGGTAGTGACTCGCCGCGCTTTCATTGGCTCCTTTTCGAGAAACACCATCCTCACCAAACACCACCAGCGGTTTGACCGCCTCAAGCTCCAGTTTTAACACCACCTCTGCCTTCACCGTGGCAGCCACGGAGATGTGCTTGGATCCTTCATCAAGCTTCAGCGACCAGTTTGCGTTCCGCACATCGAGCGTCGTCGCCGAGGAAAAGGCATCCCAGCCTGCGCGATTGAGCTTTTCCTCATGCAAAAAGCGACCGCTCGCCACATCGAGCAGCGCCGCATGTGCCAAATGAAGATGCGAGACTTTCCCGCTGGTTTCATGGCGAGCTGCTTGACGGAAAAACGTGACCTGAAAACCAAAACGCTTCCCGCCTGCACCATCGAGATGGCCGGTGAGATACCACCATTCCGTGCGAAACATTTCATGGTTACCGTGATCCCGTGGAAACTCAAACACGTGTCCCTTTTGTGGAATCGCAAAACCATCAGGGGTGGTCTGGGCGAGCAAATGTCCTGTAAGCGCCAACAGAATGACGAGACAACCCTTGGTTGTTTGACTTGTGCTCTTCGATTTCATTCCTGCTCCTCCCATTTCATTTTTGCCGCCCACTTCCCGACCATCGCGGAAACCAACGTTCCAACACTGACAACGGCCAGCATGAGCAGACCCAACTGAGCCCATGGGATGGCAAAGCCTAGTGTCCAGCCGAAGCACTGCTTATTCACACGGTAAATGAGCAGCCAGCCAAGCCAGCCACCAGAGATCACTCCCATCGCCGCGCCGGCCAGCGCCACGCCCGCACCTTCCCAAGCGCTCGTCACTGCGATCTGGTAACCTGTCATGCCAAGCGAGCGCAGGGTGCTCAAATCCGCACGACGCTCTAGGAGAAGGCTCGCCAGCGCCAAACCCAAGCCCGCCACGGCTACGAACACGCCAATCACTTCTAGAGCATACGTCACGGAAAACGTCTGGCGGAAAATGCGGAGCGCCTCACGGCGAAGGTGAGCATTGGTGAACACGGAAAGGCCCGGATGCCCCTCCGCGATGCGTTTCGCAACGGCCTCGGCGTCCACATCCGGTTTCAACATCAACGCCACCCGCCAGGCCATCTCACTCTCAAACCATTCACGAAACGTCTCCTCCGAAATCGTCACCGCGCCGCGCTCATTGCCATAATCCGCCTGGATGCCGTGAATGCGCACACGATGCCCCCCCGGCAATTCAAGGTCATCACCTGCATCCAACTCGAAGCGCTCTGCGAAGCTTTCATTGATGATCGCCCCTCCGTCTTTCCACCATTCCGGCACTGTCGGGGCGATGACCCAAGCGTATGCATCGTGGCGGCGTGTGAAGGGGCCATCCACACCCAGCACCATCGTCGGAACCCCACGCAGGGTGATGCCACGCGCCCGCAAAGTGGCCACCTCCGCCACTTCAGGCATGGCTCGCAACGTTGCTAGCGTCGTCGCGCCGATCTGATGCGTACTGCTTGCGCTTTGAGCCCCGGCGCTGGAGACATACAAATCGGCTTTCATGCTCCGTTCGATCCATCCGCGCATCGTTCTATCAAAGCTCGATACCATGATGGCCATGCCAGCCGTCATCGCCACCGCACTCGCCAACGCCGCCACAGCAAAGCGATGACGCACGGTGGGTCGGCGCAGGTGACTCAGCCCGAGGCGAAGAGTCACACGATCCAACACTCGCCCGATCTGTCGGATGGGTCCCATCCACTTCGCCGCTGCCAGACCCGTGCCGAGCAACCAACAAAGCGCCGCCACATAACTCGCCAGCGGCAGCCGCGTCGCACTGCTGAGTCTCCAGGCGCCCAGTTGAGCCAAAACCAATGCTGCGGCCATCAGCGCCCAGCCCAGCCATTCCGCACGCCACCATCCACCTCCGCTGAAGACGGCCGCTTGGCGTCCCAGCATATGCACCGGCGGTGTGTGGGATGCTTCACGTGCCGGCCACCAAGCCGCAATAAGGCTCGTCACGATGGCGATACTCATGCTCAGCATGGCCTCGCCGGTATGCAGGTCAGCACGTTGCACACTTGATGCACCATAAAGCGTATTTACGGTCTTGCTTACGCCGCTCACTGCCGCCTGGGCTCCAAGCCAGCCCAGGAGCAACCCCAGCCCCCCACCGATCACACCCAGCAGCAGTGCCTCGATCAAAAACGCCCGCTGGATCTCCGCATCCGTCACACCAAGCGATTTCAACACGCCGATTTCCTCTCGACGCCGGATCACCACGCCATCGAGCGCCTGAAAAATAAGATACCCGCCCACAAACAATGCCAGCAGCGACAAAATCGTCAGATTCAGCCGAAACGCTTCTGTCATCGTTCCCGCCAGCGCCCGACGATCCTCGGCGCCGGTCACCTGCCAGCGCTGATTCGCCAGCTGGTCGAGCACCCGCCCCGTTTCCTCGCGCAAATGCGGAAAGGCGTCGCCATGGGTAACCAGCACTTCCACGCGATCCACCTTCGCCTCACGTTCCATGAGCTTCTGCGCCGCCGGCAGGTCCATGAGCAGCATCGTTTCCGGCAAGGTCGGCACACCTGCCTGCTCCGTAATCACACCCGCTACTTGCAGCGAAATCACCTTCTCGTGCATCACCACACGGATCGGATCGCCCACGGTCTTGCGAAGCTTCGCGCTGACGAAAACTCCTTGAGCCAGCTTCCCATCACCATGGAGGCCCGCTGGGGCCTCGCCGCGCACATTGAGCAGGCTCACGAAATCCGTGCCCACAAGCTTCCACGTCACACCCGAACCGATGGCAACAGGTTTGCCCTCCTCAAACGGCATCACCGTCTCCTCAATCACTGGCAGCAAATGCACCGGACGCTCCGCCAGAGCATCGCGCATTTCGCGCAGCCACTTTTCACTCAATGATCCTGTGGCGCCTGTGATGGTGAAATCCGCCTGACGCGTGATGCCGCTGGTAAACTGCTCAAAGCCCGCCAGCGCCGCACGATTCGCCAACCGCATCGCTAAGTACACGCCTGAGCCCAGAGCCAAGATTAGCATCAGCATCAGTTGCTGTCGCCACGCCAGCCGCCAGTGCCTGAGCGCACACTTCTCGAGAATGAGACACACGGTACTCATGTCTCCACGAGCTCCCCATCCCGCATGCGCAACACCCGCCCGCAACGTTTCGCCGCCTCGTCGCTGTGTGTGACCATCAACAAGGCCGCATTCGTCTCACGCACGATCTCCGCTAACAAATCGAGAACCTGTGCGCCCGTGTTCGAATCCAGATTCCCTGTCGGTTCATCCGCCAGCAGCAGCGCGGGCTTGTGAATCACCGCGCGCGCGATCGCCACACGCTGCATCTCACCACCCGAAAGCTCCGATGGCAGCGCCGCAGCCCGATGTGACACACCGACACGCTCCAGCAGATTGCGCACGCGGTTCTCACGTTCCACCGCGCCCACACCAAGCAAGTGCAACGGCAACTCCACATTTTCCGCCGCCGTCAGAGTGGGCAGCAGATGAAAAAACTGAAACACCGTGCCGATCCGCGTGCGCCGTACACGGGCCAATCCGTCAGCATCAAGTGCATGCAGCTTCTCACCTGCCACGATGACTTCACCAGTGTCGGCCCGATCCACGCCGCCGATGCAGTTCAAGAGTGTCGTCTTGCCACTGCCGGAAGGTCCGAGCAGTGCCGCACGCTCGCCCGCCGCTAAGTGGAAGCTCACACCGCGCAAGATCGGACGTTCAGCGTAAGCTTTAGTGAGGGAGCTGACAGTCAGGGCAGAACTCATTCGAATGCTATACGATACCAACAAAGGTTTGGGATTGCCATTCGCGAGCAAAACAAAGCCGGGGCCGCTCCTCAGCGAACCCCGGCTCCGCAATGTTGTTGGTTGCGGTAAATCAGTTGATGCTGCCGGCGAGACCTTCGGCATTCAGCGCGGCGGCCAGTTCGGCCTTGGTGAACTCTCCCTCGACGGTGAATGACTTGGCTTTGGATACGATGTCATGCTTGGTGATGCCGGAGACATTCTTCACGGCAGCGATGGCCGCGTTGGCGCACTTCTGGCAGCAAAGATGCACACCCGTCACGGTGGCCTTCATAATCTTGGATTCCGCTTTCGCAGACGCAGGCTTGGATGCGGATTCCTCGCCCTCCACTTTACCAAAGTAGCCTGCCGCGATGATCGCTTCGACCGCTTTCTTGGCATCCGTTTTCTTCTTGCTCGTGATCGTGACGGTCTTGCCTTCAGCGGTCACGGTAATGTCTTTACCAGCACTCGTGCCAGCTTTGACAATGCCATTGGTGCAGCTTTTGCAGCAGTTGTGCACTCCGGTCATAGTGACGGTGGTCTCGGCCTGCGCGAACGCAGCCAGAGCAAACAGGGAAACGAAGATTTTCTTCATAAGAGAGTAAAGATACTACGACACGCTGAATTCTTTGCACGAATTTATTTTAACGGCGAAGCGCCGTCATGAATCCGCGTGCCACAGCGGTATCGTGATAGTCTCCGGGCGTGAAGCCCGCATCGTCGAGCAGTGCGGCGTATTCGCCGGTGCTGTAGCATTTACCCTGCGTGGAGTGCATCAGCAGACACGAGTATTCGGCGACATGCAGCGGGCCGTTTTTGGCTTCGTTGATGAAAGCGTCATGAATGATGAGCAAGTCTCCGGACTTCATCGCGGCATGCGAAACGACAAGCAGCTTCTTCACTTCAGCCACACCCCAATCGTGCAGCACGTTCGAGTAAAGATGCACGTCGCAGCCTGATGGCAGTCCGTCGAACATATTGCCAGTTGCCACGCTCACGCGATCGGCGCAGCCGCGTTCGTTGATCAACTTGGCCGCGATGCGATCCACCGGCGCTTGATCAAAAGCGATGGCTTTGAGATGCCTGTGCTGCGCCGCGATGGAGCTGGCGTAAATACCGCTGCCCGCGCCGATATCGAGAAGGCAAGAGCGGCCGGAGAGATCGAGCCTCTTCGCCAGTGCCTGCGAGAGATAGAGGCCTCGACAATCCATCGCCGCAGTGAATTTCCGGGCGAAGTCTTCCTGCTCCATCGCCTTATGCCAATCGAAAGAAGCTTTGTCCCCGCTCCAGCCAGCCGGTTTGTCCGTCTTGAGCACCTCAAGGTAATCGCGAGCAATCGGACGATCATGCAGCGAGGCATAGTAAGGCCGCAGATCCCACACGGAACCGGCGCGGAGATGCTCTTTCGCGGTGTCCGTGGCATGAAACACTCCGCCGTTATTTTTGACCCAGCCATTCGCAGCGAACAGCGTGAGCATCACATCCACCGGTCGCTCTTTGAAGCCAAAGTGTTCACAAATGCCACTCATGAACGATGGATTGGCCGACAGCCAAGTGAAG
>Ga0075471_10000470_pt1 | contig 24165 bp, 9 predicted proteins | sample DEB19_08_DNA_2_FD_74787 | JGI IMG/M metagenome (GOLD analysis project Ga0075471, IMG submission 74787) | Aqueous microbial communities from the Delaware River and Bay under freshwater to marine salinity gradient to study organic matter... | ecosystem: Environmental > Aquatic > Marine > Coastal ...
CCTCGTCGACGACTTTCGCGTGTTCGAGCGGAGCCTGTCGCCGCTCGAGGTCCGCGAGCTCTTCGCTCCCGGATCGATCCGGGCCTGCCTCGATGCGAAGCAGGATGCCGAACTGATCGGTGGCTACGTCGCCGCGGCGTTCGATACGGAGGCGGCGAGGGCCCGGGCGGCGGTCGCGGCCGCGCGGCTGGCCCGCGACGATCTCGCGGAAAAACCGGCCGAGATCATGGTGATGCGGGAGCTCGCGCAGCCGAAGCCCGCTTACGTGCTCACCCGCGGCGAATACGCGCTGCGGGGCGAGCCGGTGCAGCCCGGCACGCCCGCCGCCCTGCCCCCCTTCCCCGCCGACCAGCCCCACAACCGGCTCGGCCTCGCCCGCTGGCTCACCGACCCCGACCATCCGCTCTTCGCGCGGGTCACCGTCAACCGCGTCTGGCAGTCGCTCTTCGGTATCGGTCTCGTGAAGACTCCGGAGGATCTCGGCAGCCAATCGACGCGGCCGGAATACCCTGAATTGCTCGACCGGCTGGCCTGGGATTTCGCGCACGGCGCTTCGGACGACAGCGCCGCCGGCGGCCGTCCCTGGGACATGAAGCGGCTCATCAAATCGATCATGCTCTCCGACACCTACCGGCAGCGGAGCATCGCCGACGCGCGCGTGATGGCCGACGACCCGCAGAACCTCTGGCTCGCCCGCGGCCCGCGGCACCGGCTGCCGGCCGAGATGATCCGCGACGGCGCGCTGGCGGCCTGCGGCCTGCTCGTCGAGAAGGCCGGCGGCCCGCCCGTGAACACCTACGACATCCCGGAGTCGTTCAAGCCCGCAGCCGCCGGCAAGGGAGACGATCTCTATCGCCGCAGCCTCTACACGTTCTGGCGACGTACCGGCCCGGCGCCCGTGCTCGAGAGCTTCGACGTGCCCAAGCGGGTGGTCTGCGTGGCCAAGCGAGACGCCACCAACACGCCCCTGCACGCCTTCGTGCTCATGAACGGTCCGCAGTTCGTGGAGGCCTCGCGGGTGCTCGCCGAGAACCTGCTGGCGGAGGCGTCGGCCTCGGGGGTGGGCACCGACGCGGCGATCGCGAGGGCCTTCGAGCGTTTGACCAGCCGCCCGCCGGACGACGAGGAGCGGGCGATCCTCCGCCGGATGCATGCATCGCAGATCGACTGGTTCCGGGCCCATCCCGAGGACGCAGCCAAGCTCGTGGCGGTGGGTGATCGGAAGCCGAGCGACGCGGTGCCGGCCGTCGATGTCGCGGCCGCCGCTGGCGTGATCAACGCCCTGATGAATTACGACGGCTGCGTGGTGAAGAGGTGACACGATGAACGTCGGGGCGATGCAGCGCCGGGAGTGGCTCGCGAGGTGCGGCATGGGCTTCGGCGGCCTCGCGCTGGCCGACATGCTGGGCCGGGCGGCCGCGGCCGAGGAGGCCGCGACGAATCGCGATCGTGGCGTGCTCGGCGGCTGCCACTTCCCTCCCAAGGCCAAGCGGGTGATCTACCTCTTCCAGTCGGGCGGACCCTCGCAGCTCGACCTCTACGACCACAAGCCACTGCTCGTCGAGAAGAGTGGCGAGCAGCTGCCGGAGAGCGTCCGCGGCGGCCAGCGGCTCACCGGCATGACGGGCAACCAGAGCTCGATCCCGCTCGTCGGCTCGCCGTTCCAGTTCAAGCAGTACGGCGAGTCGGGGGCCTGGCTCTCCGAGGCGCTGCCTCACACGGCGGCGATCGCTGACCGGCTCTGCTTCGTCCGGGCGATGTATACGGAGAGCATCAACCACGGGCCGGGCGTGACGTTCATGCAGAGTGGCTCGCAGATTCCGGGCCGGCCGAGCATCGGCGCCTGGCTCGACTACGGCCTGGGAAATCCGCACGAGGATCTGCCCTCCTTCGTCGTCTTGATCACGAAGAACAAGGGGGGGCAGCCGCTGATGAGCCATCTCTGGGGCGCGGGCTTCCTGCCCACGCGGCACCAGGCGGTGCGGTTTCGCTCCGGCGGCGATCCGGTGCTCTACGTGAATAACCCGCCGGGCGTCTCGGCGGAAAATCGCCGGCAGGTGCTCGACGGGCTGCGGCAGCTGCACGAGCACGAGTTCGCCGCGATACCAGACGCCGAGATCACGGCGCGGATCGCCAACTACGAGATGGCCTTTCGGATGCAGCGGAGCGTTCCGGAGGTGACCGACTTCTCCGACGAGCCGGCTCACGTGCTCGAGAAGTACGGCCCCGACGCCAAGGACCCCGGCACGTTCGCCGCCAACTGCGTGCTCGCGCGGCGGCTGGCCGAGCGGGGCGTGCGGTTCATCCAGCTCTACCACCAGGACTGGGACCACCATGGCGGCATCAAGGGGGGCATCACCCGGGAGTGCAAGCAGACCGACCAGCCGGCGGCGGCACTGGTGCAGGATCTGGCCGATCGCGGCATGCTGGACGACACGCTCGTGATCTGGGGGGGCGAGTTCGGCCGCACGAACTACTGCCAGGGGCTCTACAAGCCGGGAGCCGACTTCGGCCGCGACCACCACCCGCGGTGCTTCACCACCTGGATGGCCGGCGGTGGCGTCCGGCCCGGCACCACCTACGGCGAGACCGACGAGTTCGGCTACAACGTGGTGCGGGACGGCGTGCATGTGCACGACTTCCACGCCACGCTCCTGCACCTGCTCGGCATCGACCACGAGCGGCTCACCTACAAGTTCCAGGGCCGCCGCTACCGGCTCACCGATGTCCACGGCAAGGTCGTGCAGGGCATCCTCGCGTAGCTGGCGGCCCGGATCATCGCTGGACGGGATGCGAGGCAGCAGTGCCGCGCGCGTCGCGCGAGGTCAGACGCAGGGGGCCGTCAGCGGCGACGGCGCCACAGTGCCGCAACCAGGCCCATGCCGCAGAGGGCGAGCACGGCCGTGGAGGGCTCGGGCACGACGATGAAGCTCGTCGTGAAGCCGTTCGTCACTGTGCCGTCCGCGAAGTTGGCACTGCCCACTTGGGTGGTCGTCACGGTGACCAGGCTGGAGTTCAGCCGTTGATACGTCTTGCCGTTGTACGTAACTTGATCGACCCCAGGTAGGGAGCTTGGGCCGAAGTAGTTGAAGGTCGCGTTCTTGACGCTGTTGAGGATGTCGATGGCGGCGAAGAACCCGCCGTAGAAAGTGCCGCCGTACTCCAGAGGCGCGTCCAAATAGACGTTGACCACGTTGGCGTCAGTGAGATCGGAAGTGAACGGCGTCCCGCTCGTCAGGTGCAGGACGTCATTGATGCTGTTGGTCGCGTTGGACCAGTCCGGGTACGTGCTGGCGGCCGTGAATTCGAAATTGAAAGAGACGCCGCTCGTAGGATCCACCGACGTGACAGTCATGATGCCAGGGCTGTTGCCGGGGTTCACCGACCCGCTTCCACCGATCGAGCCGACCATGCCCGCCCCGCCCAAAGCGGTGTTCGTGGCGAGCCAGACCGCGGCGTCGTTGAAGCTGCCGGTGACGATCACGGTGCCCTGCTGGACGTCGATCGCGGACAGGGCGTCGCCGCCGCCGAGCGTCAGCGTGCCGGCGCCCTGCTTCTGGATGGCGCCGGTGCCGGTCATCGCCACAGTCCAGTTCTGACCCGTGCTCCGATTGACGATGAGGGAGCCGTCGTTGTGCATCGCGGCCTGATTCAGCACGGCGGCGCTGGTCAAGGTGACCGTGCCACCTTGCTCGACCTTCAGGTCGGCGTTGGTGGTCAGGGTGCCGGCGACGGTGGCGGTGCCGGCGACGTGCAGCTGGCCGTCGAGGATGCTCGACGTGCCGGTGTTCACGGTGCCGCCGGAGGCCACGTTGAAACTCGAGCCGGTCGTGTTGCTGCCGTCGAAGGTCACCACGCCGCCGCTGTTGACGGTGAGGTCGCCCGTCAGGACGCCGCTCGTGCCGACCGTCGCGTTGCCGGAGACGTCGACCGAGCCGGCGATGTCGGCCGACATCGTCGCCGTGCCGCCGGACGCGATCGAGATCGTGGAGGCCGGTGCGATCGTGCCGGTGAAGTTGGCCGTGCCGTTCGCCTCCACGTCGACCGATCCGCTGGTCGTGCCTCCGAAGTCGACGGTCGTTCCGGGGTCGACGACTACGGCCGTAGTCGTCCCGGTGTTCAAGAGGGTGCCGCCCGAGAGCACGTTGAGCGTGTTCGACAGGGCGAGGTGGTTCAGGTCGAGGGTCGCCCCGCCGTAGACCGTGACCGTGCCGAAGCCCAGGGGAGCTGTGCCGGAGAGCAGGCTGACCATGCCCTGCGTGATCTCGGTGTTGCCGGCATAGTCCTGGTTGCCGACGAAATAGAGCGTGCCGGCACCGGTCTTCGTGAGGCTGTAGCCCGCCAGGCCACTCAGCGTGTCGTGGAACGTGAGCGAGGAGCTGGAGGCCACGTCCACCGTCAGCGACGAGCCGAGCGTGATGTCGGAGTGGATGGCGTGGGCTCCCGAGAGTACGGTGATCAGGGAGGAGTCGGTGCCGCTCCCCACCAGGGAGATCGCGTCGCTGCCGCCGGTCTGGTAGATCGAGTAGGAGGCGCTGGCGTTGTCGAACGTGATCGCCTTCAGGCTGATGTTCGCGCCGGCGGAGTTGATCGCGGCCGTGCCGGAGAGCAGCGCCGATCCGAAGGTGGCCGTGTCGGTGTTCGTGTAGCCGGGGTCGAGGCCGGGCGAGCCCTGGTAGGCACCCCAGTTGGAGCCGAACGAGCTCGCACCCGTGCCGGAGAGCGTGCCCCAGTTGCCGCCGCCGTTGGTGGCCCAGGTCGCCTGGCCGCTATAGACCATGCCGGTGGTGGTGATGGCGCCGGGAGTGCCGACGACCGTCGCAGTGCCGTTGGAGAGCCCGGCCACGCCGTTGGCGTTGCTCACGAGCGAGAGGCTCAGCGTGCTGGCGAGCGACCCGGCAGTCGCGGTGTTGACGCTGACCGTCAGGTTCCCGGTGGTCAGGCCGTTCGTGCTGGCGGCCAGACCCGTGAAGCCGGTGGCGCCGACGAGCGAGTTGCCGGTCGTGGCCGAGACGTTCAGGGTGTCCTGGTAACTGGCATTCGTCACGGTCTGGTTGCCGAACGTGACGTCCTTGCTCGCCACGCTGGCTCCCTGATGGACGTTGCCGAAGGCGAGCGTGTTGCCGGTGTACTTGGCGTTGGCGTAGTCGTAGACGCCGCCCGTCGTGGTGATCGCGCCGGGCGTGCCGACGACAGTGGCGGTGCCGTTGGAGAGGCCGGCGACGCCGTTGGCATTGCTGACGAGCGTGAGATTCACGGTGCCGGCGAGGCTGCCGGCGGTGGCGGTGCTCACGCCGACGGAGAGGTTGTTGGTGGTGGCGCCGCCGGTGCTGGCGGCCAGGCCGGTGAATCCGGTCGCGGTGACGGCGGCGTTGGTCGCCGACCCGGAGACGTTGAGGAGGTCCTGGTAGGCCGCGTTGGTGACCGTCTGGTTGCCGATCGCGACCGTCTGGTTGGAGACGGTGGCGTTGGTGCGGACGTTGCCGAAGGCGAGCGTGCCGCCGGTGTACTTGGCGTTGGCGTAGTCGTAGACGCCACCGGTGACGGTGATGGCCGCGGTGCCGACGTTGGTCGAGGCCCCGCTGAGCGAAGAGGCGTCGCCGAACGTGTAGGTGAAGTTCTGGTTGATGCCACCGGCAGTGTTGCCGGTGCCGAGCGTGGCCGTGATCGTGCCGGTCGCGCCTGCGGTGACGGCCGACGTGCCGCTGAGGCTCGAGAGCGAGACGTTGCCCGAAGACGACGGCGACGCCGTGCCGCTCATGTCGACGCGGTAGCCGGCGGCATTGCCGGCGCCGATCGTGCCCGTCACGGGCGTGGCGTAGCCGATGCGGACATTGCCCAGGCCGATCGTGCCCGTCGAGAGCGTGTTTTGGGCATGGGCGTAGACGTCGACGGTGACGCTGCCCGCCTGCGGTGAGCCAACCGCGTTGGGATCGCTCACCGTGAACGTCCCGGTCTGGCCGCTGCCGAACGTGGAACTGGTGAAGAAGAGGCCGCCGACATTGCTCGCCGTGGCACCCGCGGCCAGCGTGCCGCTGGAGCTCCCCGAGACGTTCGTGCCGTTGGCCGAAGAATAAGTGAGCGTGGCGCCACCCGCCAAATTGTTGTTGGTGAGGCTGTAGGTGATCGCGGTCGAGCCGCCGGTGATGATCGACGCGGCCGCCGTCGTGGCCGAGATCGTGCCCATCACGGCCTGCTGCTGGGCGTTGATCGACGTGCCCGTGTATTGCAGGGTGTAGCCGCTCAGGCCGGAGAAGCTGTTGAACGAGCCGGACACCGAGCTGGCGGTGATCAGCCTGAACAGACCGGAGGTGGCCGACGTGCCGGCGAGGTTGAGGCTGCTGTTGGCCCCGAGGGTCACGGCCCCGCTGGACGTGAGCTGTGCGGAGGAGGTCTGGTTGGCGTTCATCGCCAGCGTGCCGCCCGAGCCGCTGAAGACGAGGCCGCCGATGGCGTTGCTGTAGCCGCCCATCGTGAACGTGCCGGGCCCGCCGGCTCCGCCGATGGTGACGACCGATCCGGACGGCACGGCGTTGTTGATGCCCAGCGCCAGCGTGCCGCTGTCGACGATGAAGGTCGGGCCGTTGTAGCTGCTCGTCGCCGAGAGCGTCGTGAGACCGTTCGACACGTAGAGGTCGGAGTTCGCCGCGGTTCCCGAGATCACGCCCGTGACGTTGATGCCGTTCGAGCCACCCTTGAGGGTGAGCACGGTGCCGTCCTTCACGAGGCTGCCCGAGAGCGTCAGCACGCCGGTGCCGGCGTTCTGGATCGTGTCGGAGCCGTTGCCCAGGGCGAAGATGTTCTTCGAGAGCGTGCCGGCGGCGCCGGTGTATTGCAGGATGCCCGACGACGTGCCGGCCACGCCGAGGTTGACGGTGCTGTTGGTGCCGAGGGCCTGGGCGACGCTCCCGGACGCCGTCGTGGCGAACTGGAGGATGCCGTTCTGGACGGACGTGGTGCCGGTGTAGGCGTTGTTGCCGGAGAGCGTCACGGTCTGTGCGGTGGTCTTGGTCAGGCCGGCCGATCCGCTGAGCACCGAGGACTCGCCGACCGAGCCGTAGCGGACCGCGTAGCCGCCGCCGCCGGACTGCACAGTGAGGGTGCCGGTGCCGATCACCGTCCCGGCGGTGACGGAATTGCCGAGCGTGAACGTAGGGCTGACCGTGCTGAACGCCTCGTTCCGCCCGTTGAGGTCGAGCGTGCCCCCGATGATGTCGATGTTCGGGCCGGCGATCGCGTTGTCGACGCCCAGCTTCAGCGTGCCGCCGAGGACGTTCGTCTTGCCCGAATAGGCGTTGGCGGCATTGAGAACCACGGTGCCGGCACCGGTCTTGAGGAGCTGGCTGGCGCCGTTGATCGTGCCGCTGAGGGTGAGCGTCTTGCCGGCGTCGACGTCGTAGGTGGCGGCGGTGTTCTGCGTGATAGCCTTGGAGAGCGTGACATCGTTCGAGACGTTGAGTGTCGAGGCGGTGGTGGCGAACGTGATGCCCGCGGAACTGGAGCCGAGGTTGGCGGCGGAGCTGATCGAGACCGTGCCGCCCGACAGCGTCGTGACGCCCGTGTAGGTGCTGCTGCCTGTGAGCGTCAGGAGACCGCCGCCCGTCTTCGTGAGGGCGAGGTTGTTCTCGTTCGTGCCGGCGCCTCCGAGCACGCCGCCGAAAGTGCTCGAGGAGCCAGTCGCCACGTTGACCGTGAGCGTCGAGGCCGTCGAAGCCCCGCCGACCACGCTGCCGCCGTTCCCGGTCGTGGAGAGTCCCGCGATCGTCTGCGACGCGGCCCCCGCACCGCTGCCGAGCACGAGCTTGCCCTGCGAGGCGGTGCCGCCCAGCGTGATCGTGGTCGCCGTCGAGAGAGAGTTCGCGGACGTGCTGCTGAGCTGGAGCGTGCCGTTGCGGATCGTGGTGCTGCCGGTGTAGCTGTTGGCCGTGCCGCCGAGCACCCAGGTGCCGGTGCCATCCTTCAGGAGCGACGTGGCGCCGGTGCCGTTGTCGGTGATCTGGGCCGCGAGCGTGTTCGCGCCGAGGCTCGTGCCGGTGAGGGTGAGCGTGCGGGCGGTGTTCGTGCCGGCGAGCGCCACGGCCGATGTGTTGCTGAGCGTGAGGGCGCCCGAGCCGGAGGCGTCGAGCGTGGCGCCGCCCGTGCCCGTCGTGAACATGCGGTTGATGCTCACGGTCGTGCCGGTGTACTGCAGCGTGCCGCCGTCGATCACGAGGTTGGCCGCGGCGGTGCCCGACGTGCCGATGCCGCTGCCAACGCCGCCGTTGGCGAGCGTGCCGGTGCTCAAGATGCCGCCGTTGATCGTGGTCGCGCCCGTGTAGCTGCTCGTGGCGGAGAGCGTGAGCTTGCCGACGCCGTCCTTGGTCAGGCCGCCCGTCGTGGTGCCGATGATGCTGGCGATGGTGGTGTCGCCGGCACCGCCGACGGTGAGCCCGAAGCCCGCACCGGTGATCGTCCCGGCATTCGAGATCGTCAGCAGCCCGGAGTCGGAGTTGATCCGGCTGCTGGTGCCGAGCGTGATCAGGCCGCCGTAGGTGTTGGAGCCGCTGACGTTCCGCAGCGCACCGGCGTTGCTCACGCCCGAGCCGCTGAGCGACAGGGCCTCGGCGCCGATCGTGATGCCTCCCTGGAGTTCGAGGGCCCCGCCGCTCGACACGGTCACGCCGCCCGCGGTCGTGCCGAGGCCGGCTGCGTTCTGCACGTTGAGCACGCCGCCACTGGCGATCGTCGTGGCACCGCTGAACGTGTTGGCGCCGGAGAGGACGGTGGTGCCGCCGCCGACCTGGGCCAGGCCCACCGCTCCGTCCAGGACCGCGGAGACAGTGCCGCTGGTCGTGGTGAAGCCGGCGGTGCTCGTGAGCGCGCCCGATCCGATGATGTTGCCGCTGGTGAGCGTGACTGCGCCGACGCTGTCGCTGAACGCGCCGAGATCGAGCGTGGCGCCATTTTGGACCGTGATGCCGCCGGTGCTGATCGCGTTGGTGATGCCGTACGCCAGCGTGCCGCCCGCGACGGTCGTGAGGCCCGTGTAGCCGTTGGCGGCGGAGAGCGTCAGCTTTCCGCTGCCGTTCTTGGTGAGCGTCTGGGTTTTCGTGCCCGGATTGAAATTGTCGGCCAAAACGATGTTTCCGGCGCCGTCGAAGGTGAGGCCGAAATTGCCGGTGATGTTGCCAGCCGAGGAGATCGTCAGCGTCCCCGAGTCGGACGCGATCTCGGTGGCGGCCGCGAGCGTGATCACGCCCCCGTAGGTGTTGTCGCCGCTGACGTTCCGCAGGGCGCCGCCGTTGTTCACGCCCGAGCCGCTCAGCGACAGGGCCTCGGCGCCGATCGTGATGCCCCCCTGGAGTGCGAGGGCCGCGCCGCTGGAGACGGTCACGCCGCCGGCGGTGGTGCCCAGGCCGGTGGCGTTCTGCACGTTGAGCACGCCGGCGGAGACGGTTGTGGCGCCCGTATAGGTGTTGGCGGCAGAGAGCGTGAGGGTGCCCGTGCCATCCTTGGTGAGCGTGTTGTTGCCGATGGCGATCGTGTTGCTGACGACGATGTTTCCGACGCCACCGAACGTGAGCCCGAACGCCCCTCCGATCGCGCCGGAGAGCGTGAGCTGGTCGGCGTCGGCGTTGATCCTCGATGCGGCCGTCTGCGTGATTCCGCCCTGATAGGTGTTGGTGCCGCTCACGTTTCGCAGGGCGCCACCGCTGGAGATGCCCGTGCCGGCGAGCGAGAGCGACTCCGCGCCGACGGTGATTCCGCCCTGGAGTTCGAGGGCCGCGCCGCTGGTGACGGTGACACCGCCGGCCGTGGTGCCGAGGCCGGTGCCGTTTTGGACGTTCAGGACACCGGCGGACACCGTGGTCGCACCGGTGTAGGTGTTGGCGCCGGAGAGCGTCACGGTGCCGGAGCCGTCCTTGGTGAACGAGCCGGCGCCGGTGGCGATGATGCTCGAGATCGTGGTGCTGCCCGAGCCGCCGACGCTGAGGCCGAAGCCTGAGCCGGTGATGGTACCGGTGTTGAGCGTGAGGATGCCGGCATCGGAATTAATGCGGCTGTTGGTGCCGAGCGTGACGACACCGGCGTAGGTGCTGTTGCCGCTGATGTTTCGCAGGGCGCCGTCGTTGCTCACGCCGGATCCGCTGAGCGTGAGTGCCTCGCCCGTCACCGTGATGCCACCCTGCATCTGCAGTGCCGCGCCCGCCGCCACGGTCGTGCCGGCGGCGGTGCCGCCGAGGGCGAGGTTGTTTTGGATGTTGAGGACGCCGCTCGAGATGCTGGTGGCGCCCGAGTAGGTGTTGGCCCCGGAGAGGATGCTCGTGGTGCCAACGCCCGATTTCGTCAGCGTGCCGGCCCCACCGAGGATGGCGACCGCGTCACCGTCGCCGTTGAACGCGTAGCTGCTGCCCGACAGCACGCCGGTGGTGCCGAAGATGGTGCTCGAGGTGACTATCACCGCGCCGACGGTGTCGCTGAACGAGGAGATGTCGAGATTGCCGCCGTTGACCGTCAGGCCGCCGCTGCCCAAGGCGTCGTTCGCGCCGTAGGCCAGCGTGCCGCCCGAAACGGTCGTGAGGCCGGAGAACGTGTTGGCCGCCTGGAGCGTGAGGATGCCCGTGTCCTGCTTCGTCAGCCCGCCGGTGCCGAGCGACAGTGTCGAGGAGATGACCGTGTTGCCGGCCCCGCCGACCGTGAACGTGCCGGAGGAACTGGTGATGCTGCCGGTGGCGACCGTGAGCGTTTGCCCGGCGGTGCTTGTGATGAGCTGGCCGCCGCCGGCGTTCACGGTGAATCCGCGCGTGTAGGTGGAAGTGCTGCCGGTGTAGGAAAGCGTGCCTTGGTTCGTGCCGTCGCCCAGCACCACGGCGCTGCTGGCATTGCCGAGGTTGCTCGCGCCCGCCGACACCACGATGCTGCCAGCACTCAACGTGCCCGAGGCGATCGTGGTGGTGCCCGTGTAGGTGTTGGCTCCGGAGAGGGTGCTTGCGGTACCCGTGCCCGACTTCGTGAGCCCGCCGGAGCCGCCGAGGATGGCGGTGGCCGCGCCGTTGCCGTCGAATGTGTAGCTGCTGCCTGTGAGCACGCCGCTGGTGCCGAGGATCGTGCCGGAGGTGACCGTGACCGCACCGACCGTGTCGTTGTAGGCGGCCATGTCGAACGCGCCGCCGTTGACGGTGAGGCCACCGGTGCCGACGGCATTGTTTGCTCCGAGGGCCAGCGTGCCGCCCGACACAGTGGTCAGTCCGGAGTAGGTGTTGGTGGCGGAGAGCGTGAGCGTGCCGGTGCCCGACTTCGTCAGCGATCCGGTGCCACCGAGGATGGCGGTGGCGGCGCTGGTGCCGTTGAACGTGTAGCTGCTGCCGGTGAGCACGCCGGTAGTGCCGAGGATCGTGCCGGAGGTGACAGTGACCGCGCCGACGGTGTCGTTGAAGCTGGAAATGCTGAGCGTGGCGCTGCTGATGGTAAGACTGCCGCTGCCAAAGACGTCGTTGGCTCCGAGCACCACCGTGCCGCCCGTGATGCCCGTCGTGCCGGTGTAGGTGTTGGCGGCGGAGAGCGTGAGCGTGCCGCTGCCATCCTTGGTGAGCGACCCGGTTCCGGTGCCGATGACGCTGCTGATCGTGGTGTTGCCCGAGCCACCGACGATAAGACCGAAACCGGACCCGGTGATCGTGCCGGTGTTGAGGGTGAGGAGGCCGGAGTCAGAGTTGATGCGGCTGTTGGTGCCGAGCGTGATGATGCCGGCGTAGGTGTTCGTGCCGCTGACATTTCGCAGGGCGCCCCCGTTGCTCACGCCGGAGCCGCTCAGCGTGAGGGCCTCGCCCGCGACCGTGATGCCGCCCTGCAGCTCCAGGGCGCCGCCAGCCCGCACGACGGTGCCGTTCGTGGTGCCGCCGAGCGCCGAGGCGTCTTGGATGTTGACCGCGCCGCTGGTGATCGTGGTGAGACCGGTGTAGGTGTTCGCCCCGGTGAGCGTCGTGCGAAGGCCGGTGAAATTGAGCGGGGTCGTGCCCGAAATCACGCTATTGATCAGCAGTTCGCCGCTCGTCGCCGCGATCGTCTGCGTGCCCGTGCCGGCGAGTATGAAACCATCCAGGCTGATCGTCTGCGTGTTGGTGTCCTGGTTCGTCAGCACGCTGGCGCCGGTGAACGACATCGCGCTGCCGGAGATCGTGAACGCACCTGCCGTGTTGTTGAACGTGATCGACACGTTCGTGCCCGAGGCGGTGGTCGGGTCGATGTCGTTGACGTTTGTCAGCTGGGTGGTGCCGGCGAAGATGAGCGTGTCGGCACCGTTGATCGCCGTTCCGCCCCAGTTGTTCTTGTCGGACCAATTGTTCTTCTTGCCGCCGCCATTCCAGGTCAGGTTGACGGCCCGGGCTTCGCCGCAGGCGAGCAGCATCATGCCCACGAGCACGGCGAGCTGCAGGCCGCGCAGCCGCGATCGCGCAGAGAATCTCCGCAGCCACGCAGGCGAACGTGCCGGGCTCGGCCGGGCAGACATCATGTCGCGGGGCGGATGCAAGGCAGCGGAAAAGTGGCCGAACAGCCAGCCTTTCGAACCGGGCATGGTCGCGCGGGAGCGGTCAGCCCGACGCGGATTGCTCCCGGCAGCGGCGAGCGGCTTGTCCGTCGACTGTCGATGGTGGCGAGAACGGAGTGCGAGGCCGACCAGCCGACCTCTTCAAACACGGGGAATCTCGCTCGAAACACCGTCGCAGACTAGCCTCAAATTGCGGCGGAAGCGAAGGTTTTTGTCGTGACAATGCCATGCAGTTTTTGGGCGGCTAACGCGGGCGTAAGGTTTCCTGCGCGGGCCGCAAAAACCCCCGCAAAACCACGTTTTTCTCGGGCGACCCCCCGGTCGGATAGCGGTTTCCTCCGACGGGGTGCGTTCTGGCGCCCATGGTCCGCACTGCGTGCCCGAAGCCCCCCCCGCAATGGCTGATGGAAGTCTGGTCGCCGCTCCGACGCCGGACCAGGAATCGACCGCACCCCGACTGCATGTGGATCGCGTCATGGCCGGCGTGGCCGATGGCGACTCCCGCAACGACGACGAAGGACGATGCGGCCTGACGGAGCGACATCGCTTTTCCGAAACATCGCCGCGGTCATCCCGAGTGTAGGGTCGAAGAAGCCTGCAGAACTCTGGAAACCCTTGGACATACCCGCCTGCACAAAAAAGTGAGTCGCCTGTTCCGGGAATGGCATCCGATGAGACAATCGCCTGCCTGTGATGTGCCCGTTTCTGCCGGCCTTCGCCGGGTTCGATCGATGCTGTGCAAAAAGATCATTTCTGGACCGAATTCCTCTTTCGCGACGATCTTCCTCGCGGCGTTCCTTTTCTTTTTGGTGCAGCCGATCCAGGCCCGGTTCATCCTGCCCTGGTTCGGCGGCGGGCCGGGCGTGTGGACCGCCTGCCTGCTCTTCTTCCAATGCATCCTGCTTGCCGGCTATGGCTACGCCCACGCCAGCACCCGGTGGCTGCTGCCGCGAACGCAGGCCAGCGCGCATCTCGCGGCCGTCGGGCTGTCGCTCTGCTTTCTTCCCGCGATTCCCGCCGCCACGTGGCAGCCGGCGGACACCGCCGGCGCCACCTGGAGGGTCGTCGCGCTGCTCGCGGCCACGGTGGGTCTGCCCGCCGCCACGCTCGCCGCCACCGCTCCGCTCCTCCAGGGATGGTTCGCCCGCATGAACGACGGCACCGGCCGCGCAGCCTCGCCATATCGACTCTACGCCCTGTCGAACGCGGGCTCTCTGGCCGCGCTCGTCGCGTATCCGTTCGTCGTGGAGCCGCTTCTGGCCCGGCGAACGCAGGCCTGGCTCTGGGCCGCAGGATTCGTCGCGTATGCCGTGGCCGCGGGATTCACTGCCTGGAATGTCTGGCGGGCCACATCGGAGGAGGCCGGCTCGGCCATCACCTCCGACGCCGGCGCGGATCGCGGGCCGGCGTCCGGACCCGTGGTCCACATTCTCTGGGTCGTCCTCGCAGCCTGCGGCTCCGCCCTCCTCGCGAGCCTCACCGATCGACTTGGCCAGGACGTCGCCGTGGTGCCGTTCCTCTGGGTGCTGCCGCTGGCAATCTACCTCGTGACGTTCATCGTCTGCTTCGAACGGACGGCCTGGTACCGGCGAACGGCGTATCTGCTCATGTTGGCGGTGGCGGCGGCGATCCTCGTCTGGCAGTTCGCGGTCGGCGAGCGGCCGGTCGGCGAGTTGATCTCGGTGTACTGCGCCGGCCTGTTCATCGCGTGCATGGTCTGCCATGGCGAGCTGCACCGGCTACGGCCCCCGCACGGACGTCATACCGGATTTTATCTTGCGATCGCCGCGGGCGGCGCCATCGGCGGCGCGTTCGTGGCCGTTGTCGCGCCGGGATTGTTCGCCACGCACGGTGAGCTCGACGCGACACTCTGCCTGATCGGCGGATGCCTGGCCGTCATCCATCACCGCGAACGCACGACGTTCACAGCCGGCGGTCGCCGCTGGCTTGTGTGGCCGGTCGTCGTCGCCGCGACAGCGACCGTGGCGGCGGTGTCGTTCGTGCAGTGGCGGCGATACGCCGACGGCGTTCTCGCGCGGTCGCGAAACTTCCACGGCACGCTGCGGGTGGAGGACGTCTGCCCCGACGATCCCGACCTGCATGGCCGCCGACTGATGCACGGCACGATCAGCCATGGGGCACAGTTCGTCGACCTCGCGAAGGCCCGGATGCCACTGGGCTATTACAGCGAGTCGAGCGGCGTGGGCCTGGCGATCGCCAATCTCGCCGTGCCGACGGGGCGGCGGATCGGCGTCGTGGGTCTTGGTGCCGGAACCCTCGCCGCCTACGGCCGTCAGGGGGATGTCTTTCGGTTCTACGAGATCGATCCGGCGGTTGAGCCGATCGCCAGGAAGTGGTTCACCTATCTCGATGGGTCGGTCGGCACGGTCAATGTGATCACGGGAGACGGCCGGCTCACGCTGGAGCGAGAGGCGAACCAGCACTTCGATCTGCTCGTACTCGACGCCTTTTCGGGCGACGCCATCCCGGTCCACCTGCTGACCGTCGACGCGTTCACGACGTACTTGAGGCACCTGCATCCAAGCGGCGTGATCGCCGCTCACGTGTCGAGCCTACACCTCGACCTCTGTCGGGTGATGGCGGGCACGGTCGACCACTTTCTCGAGGAGGGCACGCAGCTCTACATGGGATATGTGCCGCATCCCGTGGGCGACGAGCCGCTGCCTGCGGGCGTCAGCTCATCACTCTGGATCCTGCTCACGCGCAACCGCGGCTTCCTCGAGCAGCCGGCGATCTCGCGGCGGTGCCTGCGGCCTCCGGAGCGGTCGCTCCGCCCCGTGATCTGGACCGACGATCACGCGAGCGTCTTCGCGGTGCTCCGCAGCCCGTGACGTGCCCCGCCGGCGTCGCGAGCTCGATGACGGCGAGCCGGTCAGTCCTTCGACCAGAAGTCGACGACGCAGACCTTGTCGACGTGCGGGCCGACGATGCCCACGAAGTCCTTGTGGGCCGGGTGCGGCAGGTAGGCGTCGCGGTCGGCATCCGACTTGAACGTCACGAGGAAGCAGTGCGTGAAGCCCTGCGCCTTCCCCTCGGGCGACACGTCGGTGCCCCACTCGAAGTCGGCGATCTCCTTGATCTTCGCCGGCAGGCCGCGGAACGCCGCGACGATCCGCTCGACGTCGGCCGGAGTGGACGTGTCCTTGAACTTGAAGAGCACGACGTGCCGCAGGACGCCAGGCTTCGCGTCCGCCGCGGCGGAGCGGAAGACGCCGATGGCGGCGACGGCGAGGAAGGCACCGAACGCGAGGGCGGTTGCACGTGTCATGGGAGCGTCCTTCATTGCATGTAGGGAGGAAAACGGGATTTGGCCCGCGGACTCGTCGTCGCCGAGAGTCTAGCCGTTCCTGGAGCGGGTCATCCAGGTTGCATCGCACCCTGCAGCCAGCCCGTCGGAGAATTCCGGGTGCATCGCGACCGTCGGGCGTCAGCGGCGCGGCGGGTCACGACAGATCGATGACGTATAGCGAGATGGCTGCCGTCATGAGCGCAGCCGCGGCCAGCCGGCGCGCGAGCGTCGCCCGGTCGACCCGCTGCTCGAGCTCGTGCCAGCCCAGGTGGGCCAGCCCGGCGCCGAGCACCACGCTCATGATGCCGCGCGTCGATTGGAGGATGTTGCCGAACACCGTGCCGACCAGGCCGAAGCAGGTATAGAGCCCGGCCATCGACAGGAGCCAGGTGGTCGAGTACACCGCGGCCGATGCCCAGTCCTGTCTCGAGTGCGGCCGCAGTGCGGCGACGAGCGGCGCGAAGAGGACGCCGCAGGCGGCGTAGGTCAGCGCCAGCGCCAGGCCGCCCGCGTGGAGCCGGCCCAGCGGCGTGCCGTCCGGCGCGCCGCCCGTCTGCAGCCCGTCGATGAGCCGTACGATGCCGATGTCGGCCAACGCGAAGCAGAGGCAGCACGACACCATCAGCGCCATCGGCACCGCCGGCACGCCTCCGCGGCCCCCCTGCATGACGGCCGCCGCAGCGACGCACAGCGACACCGCGAGCCACTGCCGCTGGTCGAGCGGCTGGCCGAACCCGAGCGTGACCAGGCCCGCGAGCATCGCGATCTTGAGCCCCAAGAGCGGGGAGAGCCGGGATGCCTCGACGCGCCGCAGTGCCGTGAAGAACGCGGATTGCCCGAGGAGATAGCAGCCGGCGGAGGCCGCCAGCGGCGGCCAGACCCGGGCCAGGTCGGGCGATCGCGCGGGCCAGCCCAGCCAGGCCAGGGGCAGGCAGACGACCGCCATGATCAGGTGGGCCAGCACGAGGAGCCGCAGGCCGGCGTTGCGGCGGCCCTCCGCCCGCTCGAGCACGCCGTGGTGCCGCGACACGAGGTAGGAGACCGCGCTGAAAAACGCACAGGCAAATCCCGAGACGATGCCCAGGAGGAGGTCGCCGGCCGGGATCGCGTCAGTCACGGGCGGACACCATCGGCTGGCCGGTCGCGAGAGGCATGGCGGGCATTGGGCGGGCGGGCATGGCGGCAAGGCATCCGGGTCGGGCCGGACACTGTACGGTGCCGCCAGGATTTTTGCAGGCGTTGCATCCGTCACGACCGGCAGTGGCGGAGGCACGTCGTGCGTCGCCGCCGCCCGCCGCGACCGGAACCTGCCTGTAGAGTTTGGATGGATCCCGCTCATCAGGACGGAAAGGACTCCCGGATGGCCATCGTCGACCGCTCGTTCACCTCCCCCGTCGGGGGCCGTGCTCCGCACCCGCCGGCTGCGGGCCGGTTCACCCAGCCGCCCCGGGCTGCGGCCGGTGCGGCGTCGATCGACGCTGACTCCCCGGGCACCGCGACGCTGCCTCGGAATCGCTTTCGCGACCTCACGGCGCTGGCGATCCTGGCCGCCTGTATCTTTCTCGCGGCGGCTCTGGCGACGTTCGAGGCCGGCGATCCACCGGCATCGCGGGCCTTTCCGCCACCGACGCGGGCCGCCAATGCCTGCGGCGTGCTCGGCTCCGCCGTGGCGGGCACGCTCTATGAATGCCTCGGACTCGGGGCATGGTTCGCCGTCGCAGCCCTCGCCGCGTTCGACGTGACACTCCTCCGTCGGCGGCCGCTCCCCGACCTGCCGCTGCGAACCATCGGGGCCATCGTGGCGTCCGCCGGCATCTGCACGCTGCTCGCGATGTACCTGCCCGACTGGGTCGGGCGGCCGATCTGGGGTCCTGGTGGCCACACCGGCGCCGTCGGCCGGCTCTTCGCCGAGGCCTACTTCGCGAAGGCGGGCGGCACGATCGTGGTGATCGCGGCCACGGCCGCGGGCCTGTTCGTCGCCTGCGATGCCCTGCTGCTGCGGATGGCGGCAGCCTGCATGGCCCTGGCCGTCGGCATCATCTCCGCCTTCCGGGCGCTCGGTGGCGCGATCGCCATCCGCACGCAGACGCCCACCGCCTCGCTCGACGAGCCGGTGGCCGACGCCACGAAGACACTACCCGCCTGGCTGCGACTGCGCCGCGCCAGCACCAGCGTCGTCGAGGAGGATGAAGACGCGGATGACGCCGTAGATGCGTCGAACGACGCCGAGGCCGACGCCGAGCAGGAGCCGACGATCCGCGTGCGGCGTCGCGAGATGCCGCCCGTCGCGGCGGATGTCGCCGAGGACGAGGACGAGTCGCAGACGGATGACGTGGTGGACGAGTCCGACGATGCGGACGACGAGGACGAGGCCGCCGAGCCGCGGCCGGCCGTGCCGATCCGGTCGCTGGCCAACCGTCGTCGCAAGCCCGAGCCGGTGCACATGGCCCCCGACCCTACGGCCGACTACGAGCTGCCGTCGCTCGATCTTCTCCTGCCGGCGGAGCAGCTGCAGCTGGAGGCCCAGGAACAGGAGGTCCGCGACCGGGCACGGGTGCTCGAGAAGACTTTTGCCGACTTCGGCTTCAAGGTTCGCGTGGTCGAGATCGAGACCGGCCCGGTCATCTCCCAGTACGAGATCGAGCTCGAGGCGGGCCTACGGCTGGCCAAGATCGCGAATCTCGCCGACGACCTGGCGATCGCGCTGCGCGTGCCGAGCGTGCGGATCGTCGCCCCGATCCCGGGCAAGAACTCGGTCGGCATCGAGGTGCCCAATACCGACCGGCAGATGGTCCGCCTCCGCGAGGTGATCGAGGAGACGCAGGCCAAGAGCCGCACCATGAAGATCCCGCTCTACTTCGGCAAGGACGTGGCGGGCAACCCGATGGTGTTCGACATGGCCAGCCTGCCCCACCTGCTCATCGCCGGCCGCACCGGCACGGGCAAGAGCGTGTGCTTGAACTCGATCATCGTGTCGATGCTGATGACCCGCCGGCCCGACGAGGTGCGGATGCTGATGATCGACCCCAAGATGGTCGAACTGACGCCCTACAAGTCGCTGCCGCACCTGATGCACCCGGTGGTGACGGACATGAAGAAGGCGGAGGCGATCCTCGCCTGGGCTGTCGACAAGATGGAGGAGCGGTATGCCCTGCTGGCCCGCGTGGGCGTGCGGCACCTGTCGCAGTACAACCAGCTCGGCCGCGACGAGCTCTTGAAGCGCATCAAGCCCGAGAGCGATGAGGAGGCGCAGGCCATCCCCACCACGATGCCGTTCATCGTGATGATCGCCGACGAGATCGCCGACATGATGATGACCGCGGGCAAGGAGATCGAGCAGCACATCATCCGGCTGGCCCAGAAGAGCCGGGCGGTCGGCATCCACCTGATCCTGGCCACGCAGAAGCCGACGGTCGACGTCATCACCGGCCTGATCAAGAGCAATCTGCCGGCACGGATCGCCTTCCAGGTGGCCAGCCGCACCGACAGCCGCGTCGTGCTCGACGAGTGCGGCGCCGAGCGGCTGCTCGGCAACGGCGACATGCTCTTCCTCTCCCCCGGCACCAGCCAGATCCTGCGCGGCCAGGGGACCTATCTCTCCGACGAGGAGATCGGCCGCGTGATGGCCGCGATCGGCACCAGCGAGCCGCAGTACGCGGCTGAACTCGTGAACCTGCAGCCGGCGCCGTCGGGCGACGCGCCGAAGGGATCGGCCGGAAAGGAACGCGACGATATGTACGAGGCCGCCGTGGAGGTGGTGATCCGCGAGGGCCGTGGCAGCGTGTCGCTGTTGCAGCGGGCGCTGGGCGTGGGCTACGGCCGGGGCGCCCGGCTCATCGATTTCATGGCGGAGGACGGCGTCGTCGGCCAGTACGCCGGCTCGCAGGCCCGCGAAGTGCTCATCACCATGGAGCAGTGGGCGCAGCGGAACGGCAGCCCGGTGCCACCGGCCGACCCCGCCCCACGCCGCCTGAAGATCCAGCCCCACGCCGACGAGCCGCGGTCCGCCCCCCGCGGTGCCGTGATAACGCCTGACGCCGACGAGGATGTCGACGAGTCCGACTACGAGACGGACGAGGACGAGCTCGAGGCCTCGTACGACGACGAGGATGCCGAGGCCGACGAGAGCTTCGGCGACGATGCGGACGACGATGAGGAGTACGACGACTCCGATTCGGACGACGACGACGCCTGACGGTGGCGACCCTGTCGGTCCCCTGCTGCGGTGCGACGGACTCTCCAGTGGACGCGGTCGCTGCCGGCTCGCCTCGCTGCGGTGCCAGCTAGGCTCGCTGTTTCGTAAGGTGGTCGCGATCGCGGCATTTTTGCCCTTCATGTTTTTCAGCGTCCGCGCATAGGCTGCCTGCCAACCTCCAGGGAGCCGCTTGCGTGATGCATCACCTTCGTCGTGCCGCTCGTGCCGCCGCCATCTGCCTCGTGGCCGCGGCGTGCGGCGTTGCTGCCGGCCAGCCGCCGCTGGCGCCGCTGGCTCGACCGCCGGCACCCGGAGAGGTCGACCTGCAGACGAGCCGCGTGTTCACGTTCGTCGGCAAGACGGGACTCGGTCACGAGCACGCCGTCGTCGGCCGGCTTCAGGCCGGGCAGGTGCGGCTCGGGGCGGCGGAGCAGGCCGGCATGCTCGTCTTCGACATGCGATCATTCGAGGCCGACACGCCCGAGGCCCGGGCGGGCGTCGGACTGCCCGGCCAGACCGACCCGATCACCCGCAGGCAGGTCAACGACAACATGCTCGGGGCCGAGGTGCTCGACGTGACGCGGCACCCCACTGCAACGTTCATGATCCGCTCGGCCCTTCCGGTTCCCAACGTGCCGGCGGACCGCAAGCCGGTCTACAGCCTCGCCGGCGGTTTCACACTGCATGGCGTGACGCGGGAGATCGTGGTACCGGTCGAGGTGGAGCAGCGGGGCCACATGCTGCGGCTGCGCGGTGGCTTCGCCGTGAAGCAGACCGATTTCGGGATGCGTCCCTACAAAAAGCTCGGCGGCGTTGTGGGAGTGGCCGATGAGCTGCGGATCACCGGTGACATCCTGGTCGCGTCCGCGCCGGTGGGCACCGCGGTGCCCACCGGCCCGCTCCCGTTGCCGCCGACGGGGCCGCGGCCATGATGCCGCGGGCCCGCGGCATCGGATTCGGGCTGGCGACGCACGCGCTTTTCGCAGGCACCGTCTGGCAGCTGTTCTGGTTTCTCAAAGGCCCTGCCGAGCCCGAGGGTGGGCCGGCGGGGTGGGCCGCGATCATCGCCGACACCGCGCTGGCAGCGGCGTTCGCCGCGCCGCACAGTCTCTTCCTCGCGCCCGCCGTCCGTCGGCGGATCGTGACGGGGGGATTGCCGGCGCCGCTCTACGGCTGCTTCTTCTGCACGACGAGCTGCCTCACGCTGCTGGCGACGATCCTGCTGTGGCAGCCGATCGACGTGCTCGTCTGGCGGTGGCCCGCGCCGCTCGACGCCTGCGTGTCCTGGGCGTTCGCCGCCTCGTGGCTCGCGCTCCTGTGGAGCCTGCATCTGACCGGCCTTGGCTGGCAGACCGGCCTCACGCCGTGGTGGCACTGGGTGCGGGGAGTTCCGCAGCCGCGTCGCGTGTTCGTGGAGCGGGGCGCCTACCGCGTGCTGCGGCACCCGGTCTACTTGAGCTTTCTGGGGCTGATCTGGTTCGCGCCGATCGTGACGCTTGACCGCGTGGTGCTGATGGGCGTCTGGACGGCCTACATCTTCGTCGGCAGCGTGCTCAAGGACCGCCGGCTGCTCTTCTTCATCGGCGAAGAGTATCGCGGGTACCAATCACGGGTGCCCGGCTATCCGGGCGTCCCGTTCGGCCCGCTGTCACGGATTCGCTGAGATTGAGGCCGAGTGAAGTCGGGGCACACATCGCGTGGCACGGGCGGCCCCGGCCCCGTCGTGCCTTCCCGGCCGCGGCCCGCGGCACGCGTGGAGGCGATGCGGGGGGATGGCTATACTCGGGATTCGCTCCTTACGAACGCACGCCGCCCTCCTCCGCACCGCGCCGATGACCCCCTCCCCGGCCTCGCCGACGTCCGTCCGGGAGCGGCGGATCGAGATCTACGACACCACCCTCCGCGACGGCTCGCAGGGGGAAGGCGTCAACTTCTCGCTCGAAGACAAGCTGGCGATCACCCGGCGGCTCGACGAGGCCGGCGTCGACTTCATCGAGGGGGGCTATCCGCTCTCGAACCCCAAGGACGCCCAATACTTCGAGCGGGTGCGCGGCCTGAAGCTCGCGCGGTCGCGGGTCTGTGCCTTTGGCATGACCCGTCGCCGCGGCATGGAGGCGGCCGCGGATCCCGGTATGAGGGCGCTGCTCGACGCCGGTACCAGCGTCGTGACCATCGTCGGCAAGACGTCTGCCTTCCACGTCACCGAAGTGCTCGGCGTGTCGCGCGAGGAGAACCTCGCGATGATCGACGACACGATCCGCTTCCTGGTGGGCTCGGGCCGCGAGGTGTTTTACGACGCCGAGCACTTCTTCGACGGCTGGAAGCTCGATGCCGAGTACGCGCGGGAGACGATCCTCTCCGCCGCACGGGCCGGCGCCTCCCGGATCGTGCTCTGCGACACCAACGGCGGCACGCTGCCCGACGAGATCGCAGAGCTCGTGCGCGAGGCGAGCGCGGCGCTGTCCGCCGGGGGCTGCGACGCGCCTGTGGCGATCCACTGCCACAACGACTGCGATCTGGCCGTCGCCAACTCGCTCTCGGCCGTCGCCGCCGGTGCCGTGCAGGTGCAGGGCACGATCAATGGCATCGGCGAGCGGTGCGGCAACGCCGACCTGATCTCTGTCATGGCCAACCTGGCGCTCAAGCTGCCCGGCTATCGGGTGCTCGGCGGCGGCACGTCTCACCTCACGGAGCTCTCCCGGTTCGTCTACGAGACGGCCAACATGAGCTACCGGCCGGGCCAGCCGTTCGTCGGCTCGAGCGCCTTCGCGCACAAGGGGGGCATGCACGTCCACGCCGTCGCCAAGGCGACCGAGTCGTACGAGCACATCCCGCCGGAGGCGATCGGCAACACGCGGAGAATCCTCGTGAGCGAGCTCTCGGGCCGGTCGAACATCGCCGCGCTCGTGAGTCGGCCCGACGTGCGGGACGATCGGAAGCTGCTCGACACGGTGTTGGCGGAGGTCTGCCGGCTGGAGAACGAGGGCTGGCAATTCGAGGCCGCCGGGGCGTCGTTCGACCTGCTCGTCGACCGCTGCGCGGGCACGTTCCGGCCGGCGTTCGAGAAGCTTTCCTACAACGTCGCGGTGGAGAGCCGCGACGGGGGGGGCGGCGCCTCCGCCGACGTCACGACCGAGGCCACGGTCAAGCTGCTGGTCGACGGCGCGCAGCGGCACGAGGTGGCCGAGGGGGATGGTCCGGTCAACGCGCTCGACGCGGCGCTCCGCAAGGCGCTCGCCGCCACCTACCCGGCCGTGGAGCGGATGCATCTGCTCGACTACAAGGTGCGGGTGATCAACGCCCAGGAGGGCACCGCGGCGAAGGTCCGGGTGTCGATCGAGAGCACCGACGGCGAACACGTCTGGGGCACGGTCGGCGTCAGCGAGAACGTCATCGAGGCCAGCTGGCTCGCGCTCGCCGATTCGTTTCACCATTGCCTGGCCCGTCGGTGAATGCCGCCGGTGTGCGGGGCCCGGGAGAGAGACGCATGCCGACGCCGAGACCGCTGACGCTCCTGTGCCTGATGGCCGCCGTCGCCTGTGCCCGTGGTCGGGCCGAAGACTGGCCGGGCTGGCGCGGGCCGCGAGGGGACGGCACGAGCCTCGAGCGGGGCCTGCCCCTCCGCTGGACGGCGGGCAAGGACGGCGGCGCGGCGGAGAATATCCTCTGGAAGACGCCCCTCGAAGGGATCGGGCATGCCTCGCCGATCGTGGTGGGCGACCGCGTCTTCGTGGTCAGCTGCGACACCGACACCCAGGATCGGCTGCTGCTCTGCTTCGACGCCGCGACCGGGCGGCAGCTCTGGAAGCGGGTGGTGCTGAAATCGCCGCTCGAAATCAAGCACAAGCTCAACAGCCACGCTTCCAGCACGCCCGCCAGCGACGGCCGGCTGGTGTTCGTCTCGTTCTGGGAGACCTCCGACAAGCGGGTGCCCGCGCTGCACGTGCCCGGCGACCGCGACGCTTCGTTCGGGCCGATGGTGGTCGCCGCCTACGACCTCGACGGCGGTCAGCGGTGGCTCGTGCGGCCGGGTGACTTCACCAGCTGCCACGGCTACTGCTCGAGCCCCGTGGTCGACGGCGACGCCGTGATCGTGAACGGCGACCAGGACGGCGACGGCTTTCTCGTGGC
>Ga0075471_10000471_pt1 | contig 24162 bp, 19 predicted proteins | sample DEB19_08_DNA_2_FD_74787 | JGI IMG/M metagenome (GOLD analysis project Ga0075471, IMG submission 74787) | Aqueous microbial communities from the Delaware River and Bay under freshwater to marine salinity gradient to study organic matter... | ecosystem: Environmental > Aquatic > Marine > Coastal ...
AAAAACCGCCAAAAAAGTGGCTTTTTTTCTCAACTCACCGCTTGAAGGCTGCGTACGGGGGATTAGTCTCGAAACACCTTTTTCGAGGAGAGGATTCTCATGAGCAAGTTCTTCGCGTGTTCGTCGGTCGGTCTGCGGCGGGTGCACTCGGTGCTGTGCGCGACGCTCGCGCTCGTGCCGCATTCCACCCTGGCGACGCGGCCGGCTCTGGCGCAGTGCTGCGGAGAGCAGGTCGTCGCTCCGGTCGTGACGCAGGCGTACCGGCTCGACTTCCAGACGGTGTACGACGAGCGGCAGATGACCGCCTATCGCGTCAGCTACGAGACGGTGTACGACACGCAGACCTACACGGTGCAGCGTCCGGTGTGGGAGACGCAGACGTCCGAACGCCGCTACACGGTGCAGCGTCCGGTGTGGGAGACGCAAAACCGCGAGGAGCGATACACGGTCATGAAGCCCGTGTATGAGACGCAGATCGTCGACCGCAGCTACGACGTGACCCGCGACATCGTCGAGACCGCGTCCCGCGAGGAGCGGTTCACGGTCATGAAGCCCGTGTACGAGACGGCCATGCAGCAGCAGGTGAGCGTGGTGCAGCGGCCCGTCTACGAGACGAGCGAGCGCGAGGAGGCCTACACCGTGGCCGAGCCCGTGACGCAGATGCGGACGGCCTATTCCATGGGCAGTCAGGCGATCGACACCGTCACGCCGGTGGTCACGCCCGGCGCCACCTCCCTGGGCTACGTGCCCGGCGGCTACGTGGTCAACCCCTACAACGGACTGATGTACTGGCAGCGCGGCGGCTACACCTGGATGCAGTCGCCGGGCACCGTCGTCAACCAGGTCAACCGCGTCTACCAGCCGACGGTCACGCCCGTGCAGGTGCCCGAGACCACGATGGTCAACCGCGTCGTGACGCGGAAGGTGCCCGTGCAGACCGTGCGGTACGTCGACGAGCAGGTCGTGCAGCAGGTGCCCGTGCAGACGGTGCGGATGGTCGCCGAGGAGCAGGTCCGCCAGGTGCCCGTGCAGACCGTCCGCAAGGTGGTCGAACGGGTCGAAAACAAGGTGCCCGTGCAGACGATGCGGATGGTCGCCGAGGAACAGGTCCGCCAGGTGCCCGTGCAGGTCTGCCGCATGGTGTCCGAGGAGCGGGTCGAGCCGGTGAGCGTGCAGGTCTGCAAGTACGTCACCGAGCAGAAGACCGTGCAGGTGCCGCGGGTCGTCGAGAAGAAGGTGCCCTACACCTACACGGTGCGTTCGCCGCGGACGGTCGTGATGCGCGTGCCCCTCGATCCCTGCGGCAACCCGATTCCCACGCCGGTGCAGCCGACCGGTGGCGTCGCCGCCCCGGCGGCGGCGTCGCGGCCCGCCTCCAGCCCGACGGCGACCGCCGCGCCGGCGCTCGCGCCCACGCCCCAGAGCGGCGCCACCAAGACCTACAGCGACAAGCCCGCCGATCCCGCGGCCAAAGCGGCCGAGGGCTGGACCGGCTCCGCTCTCCAGCATGTCGATCCCAAGCAGACCGGCGAGGCGGCGAGCGTGATCCGCGCCGAGAAACCCGCCACCGCGGGATCCGACCTGCGGGCGATCGAGACGATCCCCACGCCATCCGGCAAGGAGCCGGTAGCGGCTCCGGCCACGCCGGCCCCCGCCGCGGCTCCGTCTCCGACGGTGGCTCCGCTGGGCCCGTCCGTGGAGCCGGCTCCGCCGGCCGCCGACACGAGGGACGTGCCGGCCGCGGAGACCTCCCGACGCCTGCTGCGGATCGTGCCCCCCGTCGCCGGCCACACGACCTGATCGCGGTCCCCGCCGGCTACCGCGGCTTCTGCGGCTGCGGCGATCGGTAGCCGTCGAACACGTCTCCCTGCCCGAGCACCCGCGGGTCGGCCTGCCGCCGCAGTTCGGCGAAGAGCTCGCCGCGCAGCGCCGCGACCTGTTCGGGGCGATCGGCCGCGATGTTGCGGACGCAGTCGGGGTCGGCCGCCAGGTCGTAGAGCTCGTCGGCGGGCCGCTTGCCGAAGCACAGCTGCCAAAACCTGTCGTCCCGGCCGGCCCCGTCGATGAGCTGCTTGGTCGGGCCGTCGTCGGTGTCGGCGAGGCCGAGCTCCGGATCGCCGCACGGCCAGCGGTCGGGAGCGAAGTTATGCACGTAGAAGAGTCCGTCGCGCCGGATCGCCCGGGCGGGATAGCCCAGGCCCGACTCCGTGCCGGGCCGGCAGCGCACATCGTTGCGCTCGCGGCCCAGGATCACGAACGGCCGCTCTCGGGCCGCGGTGCCGCCGAGCAGGTCGGCGATGCTGCCGCCGGTCATCGGCGCCATGCCGCACGCCTGCCCGTCGAGACCGTGCAGCGTTAGGATCGTGGGCGCGAAGTCGATCGCGCTGACGAGCGCCGCCTCGCGGCGGCCAGGACGCACGATGCCCCGCGGCCAGCAGGCGACCAGCGGCACGCGATGGGCGAGATCGAAGGTGTGCCCCTTCACACGCGGGAACGGCATGCCATGGTCGCTCGTCACGATCACGAGGGTGTCGTCCGTCAATCCGGACGCGGCGAGCTGTTCCACCAGGCCGCCCACCTCCGCGTCGAACGCCTCGATCTCGGTGGCGTAATCGAGCATGTCACGGCGCACGATGTCGGTATCGGGCCAGAAGGCCGGCACCCGATCGATGTCGCCGGGCTTCTTGCCGGCGGCGAGTCCGGCGTCGCCGGCGTAGGCCCGATGCGGGTTCGCGCTGCCATACCAGTAGAAGAACGGCGCGCCGGCGGGCCGCTCCGCGAGGAACCTGCGAAACCGCTCCGCCGGCGGCTCACCCTTCTTCGCACCCTTGCCGCCGCCGGACAGGCCCCATGTCCGCTGTTCGCCGGCGGCGGTGACCGCCACGCCGGGTCCCCACACCTTGCCCGCGCCGCCACAGGCCACCCCGTGCTCGGCGAGCACCTCGGTGAACGCCTTGTAGTGCGGCGGGAAGGTCGGCCAGTGGTTGGCGGCCTCCTCCAACTGCCACGGATTGCGGCCGGTCAGGATCGCCGCGCGGCATGGCGCGCACTTCGACGTGGGCACGTAGGCATTCTCGAAGACGACGCCCCGGGCCGCCAGCCGGTCGACGTTCGGCGTCCTCACCCACGGGCAGCCGTAGGCCTCACGAAAGTGGCAGGACGCGTCGTCGGCGATGATGAACAGGACGTTCGGGGCGGCTCCGACTGCCGGAGCCGTCAGAGAGCCGCACGTCCACGCCGCCACCGCCGCCAGGATGAAGTGTCGCATGTTTCGGCTGACTCCGCGTGATAGGATTCCGGCCGCCATCGTCCGCCGCACATGCCGCCGCGATCGCGGCGGCCACCCTTCGGAGACCGTGCCGTGAATGCCCCGAGGATGCTTCTTCAGTGTGCCTCGCTGTGCCTCGCCCTGTCGACCGGAATCCTGTGCCCCGCCGGCCGCTCCGCGGCGGCGGCCGGGCCGCACAAGGCGCTGATCGTCGACGGCCAGAACAACCACGCCAACTGGCCGCACACCACGCAGATGATGAGGAAATACCTCGAAGACTCCGGCCTCTTCACGGTCGACGTCGTGACCCACGCGCCGAAGGGGGAGGATCCGGCCTTTCAGCCGGCCTTCAAGAACTACGCCGTCGTGATCAGCAACTTCGGCCACGGCGCCGCTCCCTGGCCCAGCGCGACACGGACCGCCTTCGAGGACTACGTCCGCGGTGGCGGCGGCTTCGTCGCCGTGCATGCCGCCGACAATTCCTATCCCGACTGGCCCGCCTACAACGAGATGATCGGCCTCGGCGGCTGGGGGGGACGCAACGAGAAGAGCGGGCCCTACGTCTACTACGACGAGGCCGGCACGCTGGTCCGCGACACCTCGCCAGGCACCGGCGGCGCCCATGGTCCGCAGGCGGAATTCGCGGTGATCGTCCGCGACGGCTCGCACCCGATCACGAAGGGCATGCCGGCGACGTGGATGCACGTCAAGGACGAGCTCTATGACAGCCTCCGCGGTCCCGCCGCGAACATGCAGGTGCTGGCGACGGCCTACTCCCCGCGGACGAAGCGGCACGAGCCGATGATGATGACGATCTCCTACGGACAAGGCCGCGTCTTCCACACGCCGCTGGGTCATGGCAACGATTCGCAGGAATGCGTCGGCTTCATCACCTCGCTGCAGCGCGGTGCCGAGTGGGCCGCCACGGGCACGGTGGGCCTGCCCGTGCCCGCTGACTTTCCGACAGCCGACAAGGCGAGCAGCCGTGCGTTCGCCGAGTAGCCGGCCGCTCCGTCGATGACGCCGCCATCCCTCGGCAGGCTCGTGCTGGGTGTCGATTTCACGTCGGCGCCCTCGACGCGGAAGCCGATCACCGTCGCCCTGGGCCGCCACGACGTCGCGGCCGGCGTCTACCGTCTCGAGGAGGTTCGCGGCCTGGAGAGCCTGCCGGCCTTCGAGTTCTTCCTCGGCGAAGGGGCGGAGGCATGGCTCGGCGGATTCGACCTCCCATTCGGCCAGCCGCGGCAGCTCATCGAGCACGAGGGCTGGCCGACCGACTGGGCCTCCTTCGTGCGGTTCTACTGCGGGCAGCCCCGGGATTCCCTCCGCGCCACGTTCAAGCGCTGGTGCGACGCGCGGCCGGCCGGCGACAAGTTCGCCTGGCGGCGGGCCGACAAGCCGGCGGGCTCGAGCCCGGCGATGCGCTGGGCCAACCCGCCCGTGGCCTGGATGATGCACGCGGGCATCGGCCGGATGCTCGACGCGGGCCTCGCATTTCCGGCGCACGCGCATGCCGGCGACCCCCTTCATCCGCGGATCGCGCTGGAGGCCTACCCGGGATTCACGGCCCGGAAGGTCTGCCCGAAGTCGTACAAGAGCGATGCCGCGGCGGGGCAGACCGCCGACCGCGCCGCACATCGCCGGACGATCCTGCGAGCGCTCGTCGCCGGCGGGGCGGGGCTCACGGTCACCCTAGCCATCGATCCTCACTGGTCGCGCAGGCTTCTCGAGGATGGCAGCGGCGACCTCCTCGACGCCGTGATCTGCGGGCTGCAGGCGGCACACGCCGCGACGCTGCCCGATTTCGGACTGCCCCCGGCCACGGATCCTCTCGAGGGCTGGATCGCTGCGGTGCCCGCCGGGGGCTGACGCGGCAGCCGACCGCGGTGGGAAGGCCCGCGATCGGCCGTGAGACGCTCGTGTTTGGAATTGTCGCGGCGAGTCGAGTAGATTCCGCCGCCACGGCCGCATCCGGACGAACGCCGCCGACCTGCCGCCGAGACCACTGGAAGACCAGCCATGTCCACCGAGGTCACGGACGACCGTTCCGCCCGCCGGCAGCGACAGTCCGCTGCGACGAACCCGGGAGAACCGCCCGCCGACGAGCATCCGGGGGTGAGCCGGCTCTACACCGTCGCCATGATGGCCGACGTGCTCCGCGTGCCACGATCGGCGGTCCGTCGCTGGCGGCGCAGCGGCCTGATCGAGCCGGTGCGCCGTGCGGGATCGATCGAATGGTTCGGTTTCCAGCAGCTCGTGGTGGGCCGCCAGTTGGTCCGCCTGCTCGAGGCGGGGCTCTCGCTGCGCGACATCGATGCGCAGCTTCCGGTGCTCGCCCCCGGCGGCACCGCCGAGGCCGCCCGGATCGCCGATCGCATCGTCGCCGACGGGCGGAGGCTGAGCATCCAGCGCGACGGTCGCATCATGGGTGCCGGCGGCCAGCTGCAGCTGAACTTCTACACGGACGGCCTGGTGGACAGCGTCTCCGCGGACTGCGACGGCCGGACTCCGGCGTCCGGCGTTGACGACGGCCCGGTGGTGATCGGCTTCGGCCATGCCGATCGCGCACGGGTGGACGCCGATTCCGACGTCGCCTCGGTGGCCGAACTGTTTGATCTCGCGACCGATCTGGAGGCCTCCGGTGCGCTCTTCGAGGCCGCGGAGGCACTGCGGGCCGTGCTGCAGGCCCAGGGACCGACGGCGCAGGTCGTCTTCATGCTCGCGGAACTGCTCTACCGCGCCGGCGACCTGACCGCCGCTCGGGAGCGGTACTACGCCACGATCGAACTCGACGCCGACCATCTCGAGGCCCGGGCCAGCCTTGGCTGCGTGCTCGCCGAACTGGGGGAACACGAGCTGGCCATCGCGGCCCTCGACGGCGTCCTGCGTCAGCAGCCCGATTACGCCGACGCCCACTGGCACGTGGCGGGCGTCCTGCACGACATCGGCCGCGAGGACGACGCCCGCCGCCATCTGCAGGAGTTTCTCGCGCTGGCACCGGAGAGCCCCTGGGCGACGCTGGCCGAGTCACGGCTCAACGGCTGACGGTCGCGGCTGCTGCCGCCGCCCACGGGCTTCAGTACGCGCCCCACGGTCCGCGGACCGGATGCACGCCGAACTGCACCGTGTCGCTCGGCTGCGCCGGCGTCGGCATGAAGCCCGTCGACCCCGGCACGGCCCCCGCGCCCGGATAGGGACGGCGGAACTGGTGGTAGATCGGCATCACTCGGGAACTCGGCACGCCCCAGCCGTACTCGGTGGTGAACTCGGCGGTCGGAGGCACGACCAGCGCCAGCGGGCGGCCCACCGACGGGTCGTACCAGCCGCTGTGCCAGCTCTTCCCCTGGCTGCGGAGGAAATACCGCTTCTCGATCGTGTCGTGCTTGAGGAAGTGATGGCCGTGGCCGCACAGGCCACAGTGTCCGCAGCCGCACGCGCCGCAGCCATCGGCACCGCAGCCCGCTCCGCTGCCGCACCCGGCGTGTCCGCAGCCTCCGGACGCGCAGCCCGCACCAGCGCGGCAGCCACCGGGCCCGCACCCCGCGCCGCTCATCGCCGGATCATCGGCGCACGCGACTCCACCCGGCTGCCGCTGATGGTGGCCTCCGGCCAGGCAGTTCGCTGTCGCGAGACAGCCCAGGGCCGCGCAGGCCGCGGCCAGCGCGACCCGGCCCTGGCGTTTTCTTCCAGCGTATGCAGTCATGCGTCTCTCCCCGGTCACCACCAGTAGGCGTGCACGTCCGTCCGCATGCCCATCGCACCCGCCGGCCGCACGTAGTGCCGGCGGTGCTTGTACAGAAACTCGTGGGGCATGAAGGGCGGATACGTGTACCAGGTGTGCCCGACGCGCGGCGGCACCGGACGCGGCGCCACGTAGAGCTGCGCGCCGGAGCCGGGGTAGGCTCCGGCAGCCACGGGAGGCACGTAGAAGTTGTAGAACACGTCGGGCGTGGGAGCCTCGACGCCACCGTTGATGGGAGCGGCCTCGACGTGGCCCGTGATTCCGGTCAGCGCTCCCAACGCTGCGCACAGCAGCAGCCGCACGGCCTTCGATCGCATCATGGCGCTTCCCCCGTATCCGATCCCGCCTCCCGACCCGGGACGGCGGCGAGCCTTCGACCCCCGAACTGATCGTGGATTTCGGCACACGAGGTCGCCCCGTATCACCCGGGAACACGCGGCGCCTCCGCTCCCGCCCAGGAGGCAAAGTCCCGGAGCCTCATGCAGGGGCCGGCACGGGCCGCGCAACCGACAAACTCACCCCCTCTTGCCAACGGCGGTCCCGACCATCACAGTCTTCAATTCCACCGAGCGCTCCATGACCACCACCGCCAAACAGCCGCGGAAATCACGCCCCCGCAGGTCCCGTCCCGCGGCTGCGGCGGCTGCCCCGCCCGCGGCGCCGGCGGGCGATGCGACATCCCCGGTCGCCGGCCCGGCCAAGGCTCCGGCCAAGCGACGAGCCACCGCCCAGTCGCTCGCGGCGGGCCAACGCGACATCTCGGTCAGCGAGTTCTTCGCCAAGAACCGGCACCTGCTCGGGTTCGACTCGCCCCGCAAGGCGCTGCTGACGAGCGTCAAGGAGGCGGTCGACAACTCGCTCGACGCCTGCGAGGAGGCGGGCATCCTGCCGGAGATCTGGGTGCGGATCGAGCAGGTCGGCGACAGCGGCTCGCGCTACCGGATGAGCGTGCAGGACAACGGGCCCGGCATCGTGAGCAAGCAAATCCCGCTCATCTTCGGCAAGCTGCTCTACGGGTCGAAGTTCCATCGCCTGCGGATGAGCCGCGGCCAGCAGGGCATCGGCATCTCGGCGGCGGGCATGTATGGCGTGCTCACGACGGGCAAGCCGGTGAAGATCATCTCGAAAATCGACTCCAAGCATCCGGCCCACTATTCCGAACTGCGGATCGACACGAAGACGAACCAGCCGGAGATCTTGAACGGCAAGGGGGACGGCGTCGACATCCCGGCCGGCAAGGGGGGCGCCGAGCTGATGCGGAAGCACTCGATCGAGTGGGTCGCCGAGAACGACAAGGGTGAATCGCTCGAGCACGGCACCCGAGTCACGATCGAGATGGAGGCGAAGTTTCAACGCGGCCGCGGCAGCGTGGAGGAATACCTCGCCCAGACGGCGATCTCCAACCCGCACGCGCGCATCCACTTTCAAGGACCGGAGGGTGCCGAGCAGATCTTCGAGCGTTCCACCGACGACTTGCCCCCCGAGCCCAAGGAGATCAAGCCGCATCCCTACGGCGTCGAGCTCGGCCGGCTCGTGACCATGCTCCAGGAGCATCCCAAGCTCACGCTCGCGCAGTTCCTCACGCAGTCGTTCTCTCGCGTGTCCCACGGCACGGCCAAGAAGATCTGCGACACGGCCAAGCTCTCCACCCGCGTCACCACCGGCAAGCTCGGCCGCGGCGAGGCGGACGCCCTCTTCAAGGCCATCCAGGAAACCAAGATCCCGCCGCCGGCGACCGACTGCATCGTGCCGATCGGCGAGCAGCGGCTGCTGGCCGGCCTCCGGCAGGTCGTGCCCGGCGAGTTCTTCACGGCGGCGACCCGGCCGCCATCCGTCTACCGCGGCAACCCGTTCGTGATCGAGGCGGCACTGGCCTATGGCGGCGGCGTCGCGGCCCAAAAGATCTCCCGGGAGGGGCTGGGCGAACTGGCCGGCGAGAGCGACGCCCGCAGCCTGCGGCAGTTTCTCACGACGACGTTCGCCGGGCTCGGAACGGAGGCCGCCGACAAGATCCTCGCCGAGGCGCAGCTGGCGCCCCGGCAGTCGCCCGCGAAGCTCAAGAAGCAACAGCTCGACTCCCTCCACGGCGCGATGCAGAACGTGAGCGTCGAGGAAGGACAGAGCATGAACGTGCTGCGGTACGCCAACCGCGTGCCCCTGCAGTTCCAGCCGGCCGCCTGCGCCGTGACGCAGACGATCCTCTCCACCAACTGGCGCGCCTACGGCCTGTCGCAGTCGCGCGGCGGGCTGCCCGCCGGCCCCGTCACCGCGATGGTGCACGTGGCGAGCGTGTGGGTGCCGTTCACCAGCGAGTCGAAGGAGGCGATCGCCTCCTATCCCGAGATCCAGAAGGAGATTCGCCTGGCGCTGCAGGCCGTCGGCCGCAATCTGGGCATGTACATGCGTCGGCGGCTGCGCGTGGCACAGGAAGGGCAGCGGCGGAGCATCTTTCTCCGCTATCTCAAGGAGGTGGCGACGGCGGTCTCCTCCATCAACGGCGCCGACCGTGAGAAGCTCTACGAGCAGCTGCTGGCGGTGGCGAAGCGGAAGACGGCGGAAGCCGACGTGAAGCTCGATGACCGGGGCCGGCCAATCCAGGAGGAGGATCTGGAGCTCGGCGACAACTGCATCATCGTGCCGCAGACCCTGTCGGACGCGACGGAGGATGCGACGGACGAGACGGCTGCAACGCCGGCCCGCAGCCGGAAGACGCCGGGGCGTCCCCGGCGCGGCTCCAAGGCAGAGCCGGCGGCGGCCGGCGACGCACCGGCGGCCCGTCGCGGGAAGCGGCACCAGGCCGCGGCAACGGCGCCGGCCGCGGCTCCGCGAAGGCGCGGCCGCACGAAGAAGTGAGCCCGCGGCGGCCGCGCGACCCGCATGCAGCCGGCCGCCAAGCCCGCTCCATCGACCGCACGGCATGCGCCACGGGAGCACAAACACAGCGGGCCGCGCGTTGTCCGCGCGGCCCGCTCCGTGGCTCACGGCCTCTTCAGCCGATCAGAGGTCGAGCGGCGCGGGCTCGCCCTCCGCGGATTCCCGCTCGGTGCCGGCGTCGATCGCTGCCAGCACCTCGCGATACCGCGCCTGGTGCACCGCCATCTCCTCGGCGACCAGGGTGTCGGTCCGCAGCGCGGGCACGATGTCGCATGCCGCAGTCCACGCCTGGAAGCCCTGCTCGAAGGAGACCTTCGCCAGCTCCAGCTGCGACTGCGCCACGTCGTATTCGGCCCGCCACATCGCGGCCCGGGCTTGAAATCCCGGCTCGCTCGCGCCGGCCTCGCAGACGGCCCTCCAGTAGTCGTAGGCCACGAGGTTCCGGTACGCCGCGATCTTGCGGGCGTTCTCACAGGCCTCCTCGTGCATACCCGCAAGACTGCGGGCCAACGGCTGCGCTTCGGCTGGAGCTGCCGCCACCACCATCTCCCACGTCACCGGGGGCACGCTGTCGGCGAATTCCGGAGCAGCCTCGACGGCGCTTGCCCGCTGTCGCTGTAGGTCTGCGAACCGGCCGGGCACGAGCTCCTCGATCAGAGATTCGAGTGACTTCGCCCGCTCTTCTTCCTCCTCCTGCATGAACAACCGGATGTGGGAGTTCGGGCCGGTCGCGATCGGCATCAGCCCGAGGCGGATGACCTCGGCGGTGGCAGCCTTCCAGGCGGTGCGGGTCGTTTCGTCGAACATGCCACGGTCCTCGCGGCCCTGGGCCCGCTTGATGGCGGCGATCATCGAGCGGCTCGCGGGCAGCAGCTTGACCGGAGCTTCCGCCTTCGTCCCGAACAAAAACGGACTCCTCACATGCCGCATCGATCTGGCCACCGACACCTGCGTCGAGGGCCGCGGCAGGCATGTGTACAGAGAGAGGATGCCGACGGCCACGATCGCCGCGCCCAGGACGCCTTCCTCGAAAACCAGGAGGCGACTGGGACGCCACACGAGCTGCCGAACCATGTTCTTGAAGAAATCGCTTGACATGATGGTCTTCCTTTCAAGCGGAACGCAAACGAGGGGGCCGGCATCCCCGCCGCCGACGAAAGACGGCGGTCGTCATCCCCCCAAGAACCCACGCACCAAGAAGCTGAAGCACCGTTGCGACGTATCGGAAACGACGCTGGCGGGCGGCGGACAGCAGGACCCCGGAAGAAGAAGTGCTGTCAGGGGCTCGTCAACGCAAAACATACGCACGAGGTCCAGCCGCGGTTCGCACCCCCCGGATCCGCGACGGAAAAATCCGCTGGATGCAGCAGCGGCTGCCGGCCCGAGCGGCCTCGAGCCGCGACTGTCGCCCACCGGACAGTTGGTATCGTGGCGTCAGCCGGCCTGCCGGTGGACGCGCACTCCGGGCGACTGCATCGGCACGGACGCGGGGGGGCACAGCGGTCGCGAGAACGAAAATCAGCCGCTCTTGAGCCGCTCGACCTCCGCCTCGAGCGTGCGGATCCGCTCCTCGAGCTGACGGAATTTCTGGCCGGCCTCTTCCATGCGCCGCTGCGCCTCCAGCATCCGCCGCTGCATCATTTCCCGCATCTCGGCGGGCATGTCGCCGGTCCGACCGGGCCCCCCTTCCCCGCCCCGCATGCCCATCCCCGGACCGGGGCCGGGACGAGGCCGATCGCCCGGTCCGGGACCGGCTCCCTGGCGGCCCGGCGGTCCGAACGCTCCAGGGTCTCCGGGCCCGCCACGGTCGCCATGGTCCCAACGCATGCCCGGCGACCGCCGCCCCTGGTCACCGGGGGCGTGTTCGTGCGGCCGAGGGCCCGGTGGCTGCGGGCGTTCGGCAGCCAGACGATCGACGATCCGATCGAGCTTCTCCACGAGCCGATCGAGCCTGCCCACGGCCTCGGCAGCCTCGGAGGCACGCTCGCGCGGCGGAGCATCCTCGGCCGCGGACACGGCATGCAGCATGCCGGCGACGGCAGCCACTCCGGCCACGACAAGAGCCGCAACCGGCCACCGTCCCGATGGATACGTCCGGCGAGCGGGGGTGACGAAAGGAACGGCTGCGCTGCCGCCGGCGGGACTGTGCATGGCGAGGTCTCCGTGGGGTTATCCGGCGGGCTGCGGGGCTGTGGCGGCCCACCGCGCGAGTATGCTGCAGGCGGTATGAACGCCACCGCCCAGGAAAAGTTTCGCGACCCCAGCCTCGTCGATTTCGGCGCGTCGCCGGCCGGCGCCGGCCGGCGGCTCGAACTGCTGGGCGGCGTGCTCGTCGACCGGCCGCTGGCCGGGCCCGCACTGCCGGAAAAACGCACCGACCTGTGGTCGCAGGCCGCGGCGGTCTACAGCGTCGACGGGAGCACGGGCCGCTGGGAGATCGCGGCGTCGGTCCCCGACCCCTGGCGGGTCGGCGTGCCGCTCGACGACGTCACGCTGTCGCTGGAGGTCCGCCCCGCTCCCTCCGGGCAGATCGGTGTCTTCCTCGAGCAGGCCGACCAGTGGCGGTGGCTGGCAACGCGCACGCCGGCAGCCGCCCGCATGCTCTCGCTCTTCGCCCATTCCGGTGCCGCATCGCTGGCGCTGGCGGCGGCCGGCGCCGAGGTCGTTCACGTCGACGCGTCGCGCCAGGCGATCGCCCTGGCCCGCCGCAACGCGGCGGCATCGGGTCTCGACGCCGCCCCGATCCGCTGGGTCTGCGAAGACGCCCGCACGTTCGTGGCCCGGGAGGTCCGCCGCGGCGCCCGCTACGCGGGCGCCGTGCTCGATCCCCCGACGTGGGGTCATGGACCGCGGGAGCAGGCGTTCGCGATCGAACGCGACCTCGCCCCGCTCCTGGCCGACGTCGCCCGCCTGCTTGCCGGTGCCCCATCCCCGGGGCCCGTGCTCCTCACCTGCCACGCGGTCCGCTGGAATCACCGCCGGCTTCGCGACACACTGGCGGCGTCGTGCCCATCCCGCGGGCTGGAGTCGGGCCCGCTCGCCTGCGTGGATGCCGGCGGACGCACGCTCCACCTCGGCGACTACGCCCGCTGGTCACACTGCTGACGTCATCCATGATCCCCCACGACACCATCACCAGCGCCTCCAACCCGCGGGTGCGGCAGGCGGCCCGCCTCCGCGACGCCGACGCCCGGCGCGAGTCGGGCCTGACGCTCGTCGACGGCCGCCGGGAACTCGCCCGCGCGGCCGCGGCTGGTGTCGAGATCGTGGAGGTGTTTCTCGCCGCCGACGCCGTCGACGAACTCTCCCGCGACGGCTGGATCCGCGACCTTGCCGCCCGCGGCATCCGCATCGTCTCACTGCCGGATAGGCCGTTCGACAAGATCGCGTTCGGCAGCCGCAACGAAGGCTGCGTGGGCGTCGTGCGTTTCGCCCCGCGGCCGCTCGCCGATCTCGCTGCGGCGGCCGAGGCTCCCGTGCTGCTCGTGGAGTCGGTGGAGAAGCCCGGCAACCTCGGCGCGATCCTTCGCACCGCCGACGCAGCGGGCCTGGCGGGAGTGATCGTCTGCGACGGCCGCACCGACCTCTCCAACCCCGCCGTGATCCGCGCGAGCCTCGGCACGGTCTTCACCGTTCCGGTGGCGACGGCCAGCACCCCCGAGGCGATCGCCTGGTGCCGCAGCCACGCTCGGCGGGTGATCGCCGCCATGCCCGACGGCAGGCTCCCCTGGCACGAGGCGCGGCTCGCGGGACGGACGGCCATCCTGCTGGGCAGCGAAGCGCTGGGCGTGTCACCGGCGTGGCGGCAGGCGGCCGCCGCCGGCACGATCGACTTCGACTCGGTGCGGCTGCCGATGCACGGCGCCGCTGACAGCCTCAACGTATCGGCCACGGCGGCCGTCCTCGCGTACGAATCCCTCCGGCAGCGGAACCCCACGGCATGACCACTCCACCGGCTCCATCGACCGCCCCCGACGACGCGTTCACCGCACTGGAAACCGCCGCGTCGGGCGGCGGCACCGCCGCGCTGTTCGCGGCCCTGGCGGACTCGCTGCGGCTGCGGCGGCGCTGGCACTCGCTCTTCGACGCACGGCTCCTGCAGGCGCGGATCGCGCTGGGGCTGCCGGCGACCGGCGACCTGGTCGAGGTGCCGCCGGAGGTCCGCGACCGGCTCGACGAGATGTCGCTCGCGGCGTGCCGCGAGGTGGGCTGGCCGCTCCTCGACGAGGGCCAGGTGTCGGCCGGCTGGATGTATCTGCGGGCGGCGGCCGAGCCGGCCGAAGTGGCGCAGAAGCTCGCCGCGCAGGCCGACGCCATCCTGGCAACGTCCGATCCGTCCACCGAAGAAGAGGCGGCGAACCGCCTGCAGGAGATCGTGCACGTCGCGCTGTGGGAGGGGGCCGATCCGGCGCTGGGGATCGACCTGGTGATCCGCACGCAGGGCACCTGCAGCGCGATCACCGCCTATGAGCAGGCGGTCTCGCGGCTGCCTGCTCGACGGCAGGAGCGGGCCGCCGGCGTGCTCGTCCACCACCTGCGGCGCGAGATCGCGCGGACCCTGGCCCACGACCTCGCCGGCCGCGGCATCCCGTCTGCCGACGGCGACGAGGCTTCGCTGCCACGGCTCCTCGCGGCACTCGACCGTGCCCCTGGCGGCGACGACGGGGGAATCCATGTCGATATCTCGCACCTGCAATCGGTGCTGCGGATCGCACGCGTCTGCACCGATCCCGCGGCGATCGAGGCGGCCTGGGAGCTGGCGTGCTACGCCTGCCGCCTGCCTCGGGAACTGGTCTATCCGGGAGAGCCGCCGTTCGAGGACATGGGGGAATCCTCCCGGCTGTTCTACGCGGCGCTCGTGGGCCGCGATGTCGACCGTGCGATCGGTCACTTCCGCCGGCAGGCGGCCCGGGCCCGCGTCGAGGAGGCTGGCACGCTGCCCGCCGACACGCTCGTGCTGCTCCTGGCGCGGCTCGAGCGCCCCCGCGAGGCGCTCGCGGCCGCGCTCGAACGGCCGGCGGACGGCCGGATGCCCAGCGCCATGCAGGCCAGCGGCATGCTGCCGTCGCTCGTCGATCTGGCGGCGGCCGGCGACGCGTGGGACGACCTGCTGGCCGCCTGCCGGGAACGCGGCGACGAGATCACGTTCGCCGCGGCCATCGCTGCCCGAGCGCAGCGGGACGCCGTGCGGCAGCCGTGATCACCACGCTTCCGTCACGAGCATCGGCCGGCGATCACCAGAGCAGATACGGCGGCCGACGGCACTCGTTGCAGATCCCGCCGCCACCGGTCCCGTCGTAGCCGATCTGGGCGGCGGTCTGAAACCCGCGGCCGGGAGGCAGCTGCCACGGCGCGAGCATGTCGGGCATCTGCCGGGCGCCATTGCAGCCGCGCCAGCGGTTGCAGGAGTCGCACGGGTCGACGCCACAGGGGTCGTCATGCACAGCGCCGCAGTATTTCGGTCCACAGCCCAGATCACCGTAGGGCGTCGTCGCATGCGCCGCGCCGCCGCAGGGACCACAGGTCTGGCAGCCGATCGGCCAGACGATCGGCTGGATGGACGGCCACTCGAATGGCCAGCCGGCCCGGGCCGGGAGAGTGGCCGTGCCGACGACGACGGCAACCAGCAGGACGATCGGTCGCGGGCCGGCCTTGTCGCCGGCATGCTTGTCACCGGCATGGATGGTGCGGTTCATGCGGATGGTTTCGGTTCGCAAAAGCCTCCGGCTTGCGTCGCAGATGAGGCCGCCGCAGCCTCGGTCGCAGCCTGCCCCGATTGCCCCCGCGAGCCGAACTCCGCCGCCGGCGTCGGCGCGCAAGCCGTTGGCAAGAGGTCATTTACATGCAACGGCCTCGGCAATGCCGCAGGTTTGACGCGAATCCGACTGGACCCTAAGGTGGTGGGGTGCGTAAAGGTCGACGAGTTTGACCCGGATCCGCTCGAGGAATGCCTCCATGTCGCGTCGCCCTAGCCGCTCCCGCCGCCGCGTCCCTCCAGCCCGCCCGCCGGCCTTCTCGGCCGCCTGCGAGCAGCTCGAACAGCGGTTCGCGCTCGCCGTGACCTTCGCCGGGGGCACGTGGACGATCACGGGCGACGGCAATGCGGCGGACCTCGACGACACGATCGTCGTCGACCGCAATCCCGCCAACACCAAGCAGCTGCGGGCCGTCGTCAACGGCGTGGTCGTCGGCACACGGCTGGAGAGCACCGTCAAGGTGCTCCGCATCTCCGGCGGCAAGGGCGACGACTCGATCACGATCGACGTTCCCGGCAACGCGCGGCTGAAGACGATCTTGGAAGGCGGCACCGGCAACGACTCGATCGTCGGCGGCGACGGCGTTGACACGATCTTCGGCGGCGCCGGCGACGACACGCTCAACGGCGGCAAGGGCGCCGATTCGATCTGGGGAGGCGCAGGCGGCGACTCGCTCGTCGGCGGCGCCGGCGACGACAGCCTCTTCGGCGAAGGCGGCGTCGACACGCTCCGCGGCGGCACCGGCAAGAACTCGCTCGACGGCGGCACGGGCATCGACCGGTTCTACGGCAACAAGGCGAGCGACCGGGTGCGGCTCGCGGCGGGCGAGCAGCTCATCGGCAGCGAGAGCACCAACCCGCTCCGCAACGTCGACGACCTCGACCAGCTCAAGCAGTGGTACATCGACACCGCCATGGCGCAGTGGGGCGGCAACCTCGGCCAGGAGGCGTGGCCCTGGTGGCGGTGGCCGGTCGTGGCCTACGACGTGCAGGCCAGCGGTGGCCTGTCCGCGGCCGCCAGCCCCCGGGAATCGGGCGACTACTCCGGCACGAACAACCAGACGGCGGGCGTCGATGAGGGCGACATGGTCAAGACCGACGGCGAGCACCTCTTCGTGCTCGCCGGCGACGGCGTCGACATCGTGACCGCATGGCCGGCGAACCAGCTGGCCGTGGCGAGCCACATCACGACTCCGGGCTGGGAGCGGGCGCTCTACCTCGACGGCTCGCGGCTCACCGTCATCTCGCAGGAGAACACCTGGGCACCTGTGGTCGACGACGCGTTCGGCGGCGATGCCCGGATCGCCTGGTGGGGCCGCTCCTGGCAGCCGAGCGTCGACGTGACCGTGATCGACGTGTCGGACGCGGCGGCGCCGAAGATCCTCGAGACGACGCGGCTCGACGGCTGGCTCGTCGACTCGCGGGCGATCGACGGTCGCGTGCTCGTCGTCACGCAGGACAGCTTCGACATTCCCGCTCCGGCGATCATCACGATCCCGCCACCCGATCCGCAGCCGGTCGATCCTGCGCCGATCGTTCCGATCGACCCCGAGACCGGTGAGCCGCTGCCTCCGACCGGCGAGCCGCTGGCGTGCATCGCCTACCCGGGCCGCTGGATCACCGACGGCACCACGTACAGGTACGAGGACGAGACGTCGTACCGCGCCCGCTTGGAGAAGGCCTGGGAGACGACGGCCGCCCCACGCTTCAGCGTGAGCGTGACCGGCGGCGAAGGGACCGGCGGCGAACTGGTCGCGCTCGGCCACACATTCCTGCCCGTGAAGGCGAAGGACAACTCGATGCTGTCGGTCACGTCGTTCGAGACGAGCGACGACGTCGCCGGACCTGATGCCGTGACGAGCGTCGCCGGGATCTCCGGCCAGGTCTACGCGTCGACATCGAGCCTCTACGTGTCGGCCGCGAACTGGGGCGCCTGGTGGGACGTGACCGACGCCAGCTCCAGCACCAACATCTACAAGTTCGACCTGCAGCAGGTCGACGCCCCGCTCGTGGCGATGGGGTCGGTGCCCGGCGTGGCGCTCGACCAATTTTCGTTCGATGAGACGGACGACGGCCTGCTCCGCGTGGCCACGACCAACGGCTTCGGCGAGGCGGCGGCCAGCGGCGTGTTCGTCCTGGCCGCGTCGGCGGGCAATTTGCAGACGATCGGCAGCGTCACCGGCCTGGCCAAGGGGGAGCGGATCTACTCGGTCCGCTTCGTCGGCGACCGCGGCTACGTCAGCACGTTCCGGCAGGTTGATCCGCTCTTCGTCATCAACCTGGCCAACCCGCGGGCGCCGAAGGTCATGGGCGAGCTGAAGGTGCCGGGCTTCTCCAGCTATCTGCAGCCGCTCGACGCCACGCACCTCCTGGGCATCGGCCGCGACGTCGATCCGGTCACGGGCCGTGTGCTCGGCCTGCAGCTGTCGATCTTCGACGTGAGCAACCCCGCCAAGCCGCAGCGGACCTCGACCTACACCTTCGCCGGCAACGGCTGGGAATCGTGGTCGGCGGCCCTCTGGGACCACCACGCCTTGAGCTGGTTCGCCGACCAGGACATCCTCGCCCTGCCGGTGCAGCAGGGCGGCTGGTGGGACGGCAGCAACGGCCTGGTCGTCTTCAAGGTCGACACGCGTTCGGCCGACGCCTTCCAGAATCTCGGCGAGATCACGCACGACGGGCCCGTGCAGCGGAGCCTCCGCATCGGCCAGTATCTCTACTCGGTGTCGAACGGCGAGGTGAAGGTGCACCAGCTCGACGATCCGACCGTACAGGTCGGCAGCACGCGGCTCACCACGCAGCCAGACTACCCGTGGTACGTCCTCTGGTAAGGCCGGCCGCCCCGCTCGTTCGTCGCCCGCACCGGCCGGCGTCAGCGGCCCGCCAGCGTCCGCTCGTACACGGCCAGATAGTCGCGGCCGCTTGCATCCCACGACCAGTCCTGCCGCATCGCGCGGCGGACGAGGCCGTTCCACAGGTCGCGGTCGGCCTGTGCGTCGAGCGCCCGTGAGAGCGCGTGCTCCAGCGCCAGCGAATCGACGGCGTCGAACGTGAAGCCGCTGGCCGTGCCATCCCGCAGCGTATCCGGGGTCGTGTCGACCACCGTATCGACCAGTCCACCAGTCGCCCGCACCAGCGGCAGCGTGCCGTAGCGGAGCGCGTAGAGCTGCGTGAGGCCGCAAGGTTCGAAGCGGCTGGGCACCAGCATGATGTCGGCCGCCGCCTGCACCAGGTGCGCGAGTCCCTCGTCGAACCCGATGACCACGTCGATCGTGCCCGGGAACGAGGCGGCCGTCCGCCGCAGGGCGTCCTCGATCGCGCTGTCGCCACTGCCGAGCACGACGAAGTGCGCCCTGCCTCCGCCCCCCAAGCGGCCCAGCAGCTCGACGACGAGGTCGACCCCCTTCTGGTCGACGAGCCGGCCGACGAACGCGACCAGCGGCCGCGGATCGGGGGCGGCATGCCCGAGCCGGGCGGCCAGCGCCACGCGGGCCGCATACTTGCCTTCGGCGAAGTCGTCGTCGCCGTACGGCCGGGGAATGTGCCGATCGGTCCGCGGGTTCCAGATCTCGGTGTCGATACCGTTGACGATGCCCGTCAGCACGTCGCTCCGCGACGCGAGCACGCCCTCCAGTCCGCAGCCGCCCGGCGACTGCTGGATCTCCCGAGCGTAGGTGGGGCTCACGGTCGTGACGCGGTCGGCGAACACGATGCCCGTCTTGAGCAGGTTCAGCTGGCCGTAGAACTCCATCTGCTGCCAGTTGAAATACTTCCAGTCGAGGCCGGTGAGCAGCATGTCCCAGTGCCAGAAGAGACCCTGGTAGGCCATGTTGTGGATCGTCATCACGGTGCGGGCCCGCTGCACGGCGGCCGCCTGGTGGTAGAGCAGCGAGCGATACGCGGGCACGAGCCCCGCCTGCCAGTCGTGGCAGTGCAGGATGTCGTACGGCCGCTCCTGCCTGATGGCGGTCTCGAGCACGGCCCGCGAGAAGAAGATGAACCGTTCGGCGTTGTCGCCGTAGTCCTCGGCGCCGCCGTAGAGCGACGGCCGGTCGAAACATTCGTCGTTGGCGACCAGCAGCGTTTCGACCCGCGACCCCGGCAGCCGGCAGCGCAGGATCCGGGCGGGCAGCTGCCGCGTGCCGACGGGGACGTCGAAGGCGAGGCCGGTCTCCTCGAGTGGCAGACCCTTCGCAAACACCTCGCGGTAGGCGGGGAGCATGAGCGTGACGTCGCAGCCCAGGTGCGCAAGCGCCTGCGGCAGCCCGCCCATCACGTCGGCCAGCCCGCCCGTCTTGGCGAAGGGCATCGCCTCGCTGGCCACCTGCAGCACGCGCATCGGCGGACGTTCCCGGTTTCCTGCAGATGATCGGCGCGGGCAGCCCGGACGCGATCCCTGCCGTGCGGATCCCTCGATATCGGATCCCTACTCCCTGCCCATCTCTACTATATAGTTTGCACACCGCCCCCATGTGCCCGCTCGTCAATCCCGCCGCGCTCTTCCGCTTTCGGCTGACCTGCCGGCACCGGCCGAAGCTCTGGCCCTCGTCCGCCCGAGAGCTCGACGAATCGTGCCGGCTCCCGGCCCTGGCGCCGCTGGCCGACGTGCCCGACCTGCTCGACCTGCGGCTGGCCTGGAATGAGGGGGGGCTCGCGGTGCGGGCTGCCGTGCGGGGAGTCGGTGCGGTCCGCTGGTGCCAGCCGACCCGCCCCGAGGACAGCGACGGCCTGCATCTATGGATCGCAACGCGACCCACGGGCGAGAGCCACCGAGCGGGCCGCTTCTGCCGACGGCTCGCGCTGTTGCCGACGGGCGGCGGACGGGCGGCGGACAGGCCTGTGGCCGTGCCGGCGGTGATCCCGCGGACGAGCGAGCTGCCGGCGGAACTTCCGGACGGCTCCGTGCCGATCGAGTCGCGGCTCTCGGCCGACGGCTGGCAGATCGACGCGGCGATTCATGCGGCGGCGCTGCCCGGCTGGGATCCGCAGGAGATTCCGCGGCTCGGCTTCTTCGCGGCGATCGTCGATCGCCGGCTCGGCCGGCTGCCGGCCTTCGCCCCGCCGGAGTTTCCGTGGGAGAGCGATCCGACGACCTGGGCGGAGCTGGAGCTGGTCTGATCTGCACCCTCCCGGCGTCACGCCTCCTCGACCACGACGCGTGCCGGCGGCAGGCTGTCGAGGAACACGCGGCCGTACGGCTTCGTGAGCATCCGCGGATCGAGGATCACCACCGTGCCGGTGTCGCTCGCCGTGCGGATCAGCCGGCCGAAGCCCTGTTTGAGCTTGAGCACCGCCTCCGGCAGCTGGTATTCGGCGAAGGCGTTGCCGCCTGCGGCCTTGATCGCCTCGATCCGGGCTGCCGTCAGCGGCCGGTCGGGCACCGCGAATGGCAGCTTCGTGATGATCACGTTCACGAGCTGCTCGCCGGGCAGGTCGATCCCCTGCCAGAAGCCGTCGGTGCCCAAGAGCACGCTCCGTGGCCCCTCGCGAAACGCGTCGAGCATCCGCGAGCGGTTGAGTCCGTCGGCCTGGCTGACGAGCCGGTAGTTCATCCGCACGCACCAGCCGGCCAGCTGCGCCGACGCTTGCGTCAGCGACGCGATGCTCGTGAAGAGCACGAGCGCCCGCCCTTCGCTCCGCTCCACATAGCGGCGGATCATCTCCACGACGGCCCGGTCGTAGGCCTCGCGCTGCCCGGGATCGGGCAGCCGGTCCACGAGCACGAGCCGGGCCTGACGGGCGTAGTCGAACGGGCTGCCAAGCGAGCGGCAGACGGCCTCGGGCACGCCCAGCCTGCCCCGTAGGTACGCGTAGTCGGGGGCGTCGCCGCGGTCCGTCGCATCGTCGTCGTGCACGACGTGCTCGTCGTCCCGCCTCCGGCCGCCCACCGCCAGCGTGGCGCTGGTCATCACGACCGTGCCCACCCGCTCGAAGAGCTCGCGGCGGAGCACGTCGCCCACGTGCACCGGCGCGCTCGAGAGCACGAGCCGCTCCCGGCCGCGGCGGCCGCGGTGCGACTCCACCCACCACACGCTGCCCGGCTCGTGCTGGCCGAGCCAGGCGTCGAGGCTGCCGGCGAGGCCCGTGAGCCGGTCCGATATCGAAATGAAGTCGTGCCGCTCGGCCTCGTTGCCGATTCCCTCCGCGGCCGCCCGCAGCTGCCGCCCCAGGCCCTCGAGCGCATCACCGAGCGTGTCGGGCACCAGCCGCGGCGCCTCCACCCGCCAGGGCGACTCCCCGCGGCCCGCGAGCTTCGCCCGCACGCCGTCGAAGAATTCCTCCGCGGCCCGGCGGCACCGCAGCACCGCCAGCTCGAGGTCCTGCATCCGGTAGTGCACGACCAGCCCGCGATGCGTCCGTTCGTTGTAGAGCTTGGAGAGCACACGATCGACCGCCGCGCTCGACAGGCCCACGCCGAGGTGGTCGCTGGCCACGCTCTCGATCATGTGGGCCTCGTCGAAGATCACCGCGTCGTAGGTGGGCAGCAGGCTCGCCCCGGTCCGCCGCAGCGCCAGATCGGAGAAGAAGAGGGCATGGTTCACGATCAGGATCTGGGCGTGCGCCATCCGCCGCCGCGCCGCGTAGTAGTGGCACTGCTGATGGGCGGGGCAGGCCCTGCCCATGCAGTTGCCGGCGTCGCTGGCCACTTCATCCCACACCGCGTCCAGCGGCACGAAGGGCAGATCGGCGAGCGAGCCGTCGGCGGTGTGCTTCGCCCAGGAAATGAGCTCCTCGAGCTGCGTCGCTTCCGTCTCGTCGCGAAACAAGCTGCCCGCCCGCTCCCGCGCCAACGCCAGCCGTCGCAGGCTGACGTAGTTGCCCCGACCCTTCACGAGCACCGCCGAGAATTCCCGCGGCATCACGGCCGCCACGAGCGGGATGTCCTTCGTGACAAGCTGCTCCTGCAGCGCGATCGTGTGCGTGGAGATCACGATCCGCCGCGGCCGCGAGGCCGAGGGCCGCGCTTCGCCGATCTCCTCGTCGTCCCGATCCTCCGCGCCGGCATCGGCGGCGGCGACCTGATCGGCCGTGGCCGCCAGCACGGCCGGCACGAGGTAGGCGAGGCTCTTGCCGGTGCCGGTGCCGGCCTCGACGATGGCATGCCTGCGCTCGGCCAGGGCCCGGGCCACGAGGTTGGCCATCTCCAGCTGCTGCGGCCGCGACTCCCAGCCGCCGAGCCGGGCGGCGAGCCGTCCGGAGGGCGATAGCAGTTCGTCGGGCGTCGTCATGGCCGCAATGTACCCGAACGACCCGCCGAGCCACCGGCACCGCAGCACGACGGACTGCTATCATGCGGCGCCGCGGCCAAAAGCGTCCGCGGTCGCGCCACCCCATCGGCCACTCCGCATGCACGCTCGACGTTTCCGCGGCCTCATCGCCGCAGCCTTCACGCCCTTTCATCCCGACGGGACCGTGCACGAAGAGCGGATCGAGGAGCAGGCCGGGCGGATGATCGCCGACGGTCTGGCGGGCGTCTTCGTCTGCGGCACCACGGGAGAAGGGCCGTCGCTGACGACGGCCGAGCGGATGCGGGTCGCGGAACGCTGGGTGCGGGCCGCTGGCGCACGGCTCCCGGTGCTCGTGCATGTTGGCCACAACTGCCTGGAAGACTGCCGGGCCCTCGCGGCCCACGCCGAGCGGATCGGCGCCGCAGGCATCGGCTGCCTGGCCCCGTCGTTCTTCCGCCCCAAGAACGCGGGAGAGCTGGTCGACTTCTCCGCGCGGGTCGCCGCCGCGGCACCGGCCCTGCCCTTCTACTACTACCACCTTCCGTCGGTCACAGGCGTGCACCTGCCGATGCTCGACTTTCTCGTGGCGGCCGCCCCGCGGATCCCCACGCTGGTCGGGATCAAGTTCACGCACGAGGATCTCGCCGACTTTTCCGCCTGCAGCCGCTTCGACGGGGGCCGGTTCGAGATGGTCTTCGGCCGTGACGAGATCCTGCTGTCGGCCCTGGCCTGCGGCGCCGAGTCTGCCATCGGCAGCACGTACAATTTCATGCCGGGCATCTTCCACGAGGTGATCGCGGCCTTTCGGCGGGGGGATCTCGAGGCCGCACGAGCAGCCCAGGCCCGCGGCTCCGACATCATCGCCGTCATGATCCGCCACGGCGGCCTGCCGGCGGGCAAGGCGCTGATGCCGCTGGTCGGCGTCGACTGCGGGCCGGTCCGTCTGCCGCTGGTCGACCTCGACGCCGCACGCCGTGATGTCCTCCGCCGCGAGCTCGCCGCCTTCGGCTTCCCGGACCGCCTGCCGAAGCCGGCTGCGTCATGACCGGTTCACGGGCCTGATGCAGAGGACCAGCCATGCCGACAGGCAGGCCAGCGCCGCGAATCCGCCGAAGATGAGCGGCAGTGGTACCTGCTGATCCCGGAGCCAGCCGAAGCCCACGTCGGCCAGTCCGCCGCAGCTGGTGCTCACCATGTTCATCAGTCCGTAGCCGGCCGCCCGTCGCTCCGCCGGCACGATCTGCGAGAGGATCGGCATGTTGTTGGTGTCGAAGAAGCCCCAGCCGAAGCCGAA
>Ga0075471_10000472_pt1 | contig 24111 bp, 18 predicted proteins | sample DEB19_08_DNA_2_FD_74787 | JGI IMG/M metagenome (GOLD analysis project Ga0075471, IMG submission 74787) | Aqueous microbial communities from the Delaware River and Bay under freshwater to marine salinity gradient to study organic matter... | ecosystem: Environmental > Aquatic > Marine > Coastal ...
GTGAAGCTCTTGCCGATGCCGCCCTTGCCATAGATGGCGATGATCTGGGTCTTGCTGGTGACCGGGCCGGTGGCCACGGAGGGGGGCTCCTGGGCCGCCTCTGTGCGCAGGAGGTCCTTCAGGGCGAACTGGACGGCAGCGGCAGGCGCCGGGCGGGCGTCACTCATGGGGCAGACCTCCAGTCGAGAATCATCTTGAGACAGTTGGGATCGGTGAATGCCGTCTGGTACGCGCGTGGCGCATCGCCCGCGGGTTCCCGGTGCGTGATCAATCCGTCGAGGCTCAGCGCGCCGGATTCGGCGAGCCGAGACACGGCCTCGAGGTCCGAATCGCGCCACTGGGCAGCGATGCGCAAGCGTGCCTCGCGCATGAACGCGGGCGCGAAAGCGAACTGAATGGGCGCGTCGTAGAAGCCCGCGAGCACGACTTCGCCACCGGGGGCAAGGCGCGCGATCAGGCTATCGAGGAGCGACGCGTCACCGCTCACGTCGCACATCACCGGGTACATGCGGCGCGAGTCGGCTGCGGGATCGGTCACGTCGTAGCCCTGGGCCCCTTCACGCCGGGCGGGCTCTCTTTCCCATACCGTGGGTGGTTCCGCGCCCAACGCCACGGTGATGCGTGCAATGAGGCGGCCCAGGACACCGTGGCCCACGATGAGTTGCGGCGGCGCCTTGCCATCCGCGATGGCGTGGTGCGCCGTGGCGGCCAAGGCCAGCAGGACGCCCTTCTCACCCAACCGCTCCGAGACGGGCACGACGCGCGAGTGAGGAACGACCAGGCGTGAGGCAGCGCCCCCGAAGAGGCCGCGCACGTCACCGAAGCATCGCGCGCCGGGGACGAACACCCGCTCGCCCACCCGTCGCTTCGTAGCAGGGCCCGCCATGGCGATCCGCCCGACCGTCTCGTAGCCCGGAACCAACGGATACCCCATGCCCGGAAACGCGGGCATCGACCCGCTCCACAGCAAGCGCTCGGTGCCCGTGCTGATGCCGCTCCATTCGACATCCACGACGACGTCCTCTTCGCCGGCGTTGGCGAGCGGCAAGCGACTGAGAACCAGTTCGCGAGGCCTTTCCAGGACGACTGCCGTAGCTTCCATGCATCCCCTTGAATGCAACCGACGCCCGGCGCGGACCTCCGCGCGGGCCACCCGGAATACGGGTCTTGTCAGTTTAGACTGACATTAGCAAATGTCAATTCCATGTTACGGCTAGTGGGTCTGGCGGGTTGACACCAGAACCCCGGTCTGGAGAGGCAACCGGGTCGGCAGGGATCGCGTGCCCGTGAACCCCGCCCCCCCGAGCAGCGCCTGCAGCGACTCGCGCGACCGCGGGCGACCATGGCCCATGGCCAGCAAATAAAAGCCGAAATACGCATCTCCGGTGGTTTCAGCACCGGGCGCCTCCGCCATCGGCTCAGCCACCAGCAGAACCCCGCCGGGCGGGAGGACGTCGTAGGCTGCCCGGAACAGCCGGCGGACCACGTCGTCGTCGTGGTCATGCACCACCCGGACGAGGCTGATGATGTCGGCGCCACCGGGAAGGGGATCGGCCTGAAAGCTGCCTCCCACGGCGGCTGCACGGGCGCCCAGCCCCGCGTCCCTGAAGCGGTCGCTTGCGAGGCGAGCGACGGCAGGCAGGTCGAAGAGCGTCACGCGCAGGTTCGGGTGTCGCTTTGCCACCGCTGCCAGGAAAGTGCCGTCGCCGCCGCCGACGTCGAGCAGGTGTCGGTGGCCCCCAAACGGGTAGGCGGCAAGAATCTCCTCGGTGACCAGGGGCTGTGTGGCAGACATGAGCCGGGTGTAGGCCGCCACCCGCTCGTCCGGGAGCGAGGCTTCCCCCGGGTCGCCGTAGGGCCAGAAGTCCGCCAGCCGCGTCCGACGACCCTCCCCCCGCAGCAGGGCGACCGGGTCACCCAGGTCGGCGTACACCGCGGCGTGATGCTCGACCATCGCCGACACGGCGGCGTTGTCGACCATCGCGGCGCCAAGTGGCCCCAAGCCATACGACTCGGCCCGTCGCCGCTCCACCAACCGAAGCGAAACGGCAGCCCGCAACAACCGCTCGGTAGCCTCCCGGGGGAGCCCCAGCTTCGGGGCCAGCGCCTCGAGCGGGAGCGGGCCTGCCGCCAGATGATCGAAGACTTGCAGGCGGACGCAGGCGAGCAGGACCTGGGAGTAGACGAAGCCGGCGCAAAGGTCGAATAGCGCCCGGGCCCGGCGGCGAGCGATGGGCCGCGTGAGGGGGAAGGCCGCAGCCCAATTGCGGAATGCGGGCTGGGTCAGGAGCCGGTCGCGGAATCCGGGCCAGCCTCCGGAAAACAGGGTCACGGGGTGACGGAGCGTCCCTGCCATGCCCCGGGATGGGCCGGGTTCAGGCGGCCCTCAGCGCGACGCCCGCCGGGAGCAGCCCCCGCGCCTCAGTAAGCACGTGCTCACGTAATTGCTCGGCGCCCGGACAAGGTGGAATGGCCGCGAGCGTGCCTGCCAGCAGTGACTCGAGCTTGCTCACGGCCCCGTCCAGGCCATACTCCCCGGCCCCATTGGGGCGGCCATGGGCCGCGTCCTGCCCGACAGGCTTGCCGAGCAGCGCGGGGTCGCCCACCACGTCCCGGATGTCGTCGGCCATTTGATAGGCCTCCCCGAGGCGATCCCCCAGGAGCCGCCAGGGCTCGGGGCTCGCCCCCGCCGCTGCCGCGCCGGCTTCTGTCGCGGCGGCGAACAACGCCCCGGTCTTGGCCCGCTGGTATTGGCTTAGTGTGACGAAAGGCTCGCATTCCCACGCCTGCCCCGCGACGATCCCGTGCGGCGTCCCGACGGAGCGGGTCACCACCGCCATCAGCGGGGCGAGCCTGTCAGGACGGCTCCGGCAAGCCTGCGCGAGGGCCTGAAAGGCGAGCACGATCAGCCCATCACCGCCGAGGACCGCCAGCCGTTCCCCGAACGCCTTGTGCACAGCGGGCTTCCCCCGCCGAGTCGCCGCGTCGTCGAAACAGGGCAAGTCGTCGTGGACCAGGGAGGCGCAGTGGAGCATCTCGATCGCGATGGCTGCGCCGTCGGCCACGGCGGGCGCATCGTCCCCGCAGGCCCGCGCCACGGCGAGGCACAGGCGCGGTCGGATTCGGGCTCCCCCGGGGAAAACGGCGTAACGGATCGCCTCGCCCAAACGGGGTGGGCCGTCGGAGGCCTGGGGTCCGGCGAGAAAGGTCGACAAGGCCTGTTCGATTCGTTGCAAGTCGCTCATGGGATCCTTTCCGCAGTGCCTTTGTAATCTTAAAAGGACACTATATGTGTCAGCTAATATAGACATATGGCCCGAGAGGGTCAATCGGAAGGGGCAGAGCCGAGTGGCGAAAACGCGGGTGGTGATCACTGGCGCAGGAATGGGCGGCTTGGCCGCCGCGATCCACCTCGCGTCCAAAGGAGCCGAGGTCACGGTCTGCGAGCGCGCGCCGACTCCCGGCGGAAAAATGCGGCAAGTCTCGGTTGGGGGGGCCATGATCGACGCGGGGCCCACCGTCCTCACACTCAAAGGCGTATTCGAGTCGCTCTTCGACGACGCGGGCGAGACGCTCAGCCACCACGTCCGCCTGCTGCCCTGCTCGACCCTCGCCCGGCACGCCTGGAGCGAGTCCGCGCGGCTCGACCTGCATGCGGACCGCGCTGCGTCAGCCGACGCCATTGCCCGGTTTGCGGGGCCTTCCGAAGCGGCGCGTTACCTCGGCTTCTGCCGCGACGCGGCGCGAACCTGGCGCGCGCTCGAGGGGCCGTTCATTCGCCAGCCTCACCCGAGCCTCAAGCGGCTGCTCCTCTCCTCCGGCGCTTCAGGCTGGTGGGCCCTCGGGCGCGCCAACCCGTTCGCCTCGATGTGGCGCGCGCTCGGCAGGCACTTTCGCGATGCTCGCCTGCAGCAACTCTTCGGGCGCTACGCCACCTATTGCGGCTCGTCGCCTTTCCACGCGCCGGCCACGCTCACGCTGGTCGCGCACGTCGAGCAAAGCGGCGTGTGGCTCGTGGAAGGGGGCATGTACCGCCTGGCCGAAGCCATGGCTGAGCTGGCCGAGCGCCAAGGCGCCACGCTGCGGTTGTCGACCGAAATCCGCTCCGTCGACGCGCCGCGGGGCCACGTCCGCGGCGTCACGTTGGCCTCCGGTGAGCAACTCCCCGCCGAGGCGGTGATCCTGAATGCGGACGCGAGCGGCGTGGCGGCAGGGCTCCTGGGCGTTGCGGCAGCCCAGGCGGTCACGCTGCCCCCGCGACGCGAGCGCTCCCTTTCCGCGGTGACGTGGAACCTCGTGGCTCGCACGAAGGGCCTCGCGCTGCATCGGCACACCGTGTTCTTCTCCCGGGATTACAAGGCGGAATTCGACGCGCTGTTCGAGCGACGCGAAGTGCCCCCCGACCCGACGGTCTACGTGTGCGCGCAGGACCGCGGCGACGAGCCGGGGCCATCGCCCGACGAGCCCGAGCGGCTGTTGTGCCTCGTCAATGCGCCGGCCGACGGCGATACCCCGGGGCGCGACCCGGCGCGGGCCGCTCGCAGCGAGGCCGCCGCGTTCGCGCAACTCGAGCGCTGCGGGCTTCAGGTCGAGCGCGACCCGCGGTCCATGCACGTGACGACGCCGCACGACTTCGAGGGGCGTTTCCCGGGAAGTGGCGGGGCCCTGTACGGCATGGCGTCCCACGGTTGGCGCTCGGCCTTTCAGCGGCCCGGTTGCCGCACGCGGCTGCCCGGCCTGTACCTCGCAGGGGGCAGCGCGCACCCCGGGCCGGGCGTGCCCATGGCGGCGCTCTCGGGGCGCATGGCGGCGGAGGCCGTGCTATCGGACCTCGCTTCGACACGCCGGTAGCGCCGGGCGGCTACGCCTGGTGGTACGTCGACGCCATGAGCGACGACGGTCGGAACGCGCTCACGATCATCGCCCTGATCGGAAACGTCTTCTCGCCCTACTACGCGCGACGACGCCGACACGGCAGCGCGGAAGCGCTGGACCACGTGGCGCTCAACGTCGCCATTTACGGCGACGGCGCCCGCTGGGCACTGACTGAGCGCGGCCGCGACGACCTCTCGCGGTCACCACATCGCTTGCGCATCGGCCCGAGCTCCGTCCATTGGGATGGCCGGCAACTCGCGATCGACATCGACGAGTGGTGTGTTCCCGTTCCCCGGCGGGTGCGGGGCCGCGTCCTGCTGACACCACTTGCGTTGACGGACTTCGAGGCCGGGCTCGACGCCGAAGGGCTGCATCGATGGCGGCCGATCGCGCCATCGGCACGCGTCGACGTGACCCTCGACACACCCTCGGTGCGCTGGGCGGGCCACGGCTACTGGGATTCCAACGCGGGCGGGACGCCCCTCGAGGACGCTTTCGACGACTGGGACTGGATGCGCGCGCCGATCGGCCGAGAAGCAGCCGTGACCTACGACGTGCGGCGCCGCGACGGCAGCGCCTTCAGCCTTGCGGCGCGCTTCGACCCGACAGGGCGCGCGACACCGTTTGCACCGGCCGCTGTCGTGACCCTGCCCACAACGGCCTGGGGCATCACGCGTGACTGTCGAGCCGATGACGCTCACGGAGCGGCCGTGTCGAGAACGCTCGAGGACACACCGTTCTACGCGCGCTCCATGGTACGCGCCACGCTTCAAGGCGCCGAGGTCATGGCTGTGCACGAAAGCCTCGACCTGCGGCGTTTCCGGTCCCGCTGGGTGCAGGCGTTGCTGCCCTTTCGGCTGCCGCGCGCACTGCGACCTCACCCGCAAGGGCCACACGCAATGCCGATAGAATGACCTCGCCATGCCGAAAACCGCTCCCCCAAAAGCCCAAACCCCCGCCCCGCGAGCGAGCGTGTCGACGATGACGCCATCCTCGAAACGCGCCTTTCCGTTTTCCGCCATCGTCGGGCAAGAGGAGATGAAGCTCGCGCTGCTCATCGCGGCCGTGGACCCTTCCGTGGGTGGCGTGCTTGTCTTCGGCGACCGCGGCACCGGCAAGTCCACTGCGGTTCGCTCGCTCGCCGCGCTGCTGCCACCCATCCGCGTCGTGGAGGGCTGCCCCTACAACTGCGACCCCACCGCGACAGCGCTCGCCTGCGAGCGCTGCAGCCACGGCGCGCGCCCGCGAGGCCACGCGGCGCCCGTGCCGGTCGTCGACTTGCCTTTGGGCGCGACCGAAGACCGGGTAGTCGGTGCGCTCGACATCGAGCGCGCCCTCGCCAAGGGCGAGAAGGCCTTCGAGCCTGGCATGCTCGCCCGAGCCAACCGCGGCTTTCTCTATATCGACGAAGTAAACCTGCTCGAGGACCACCTCGTCGACCTGCTGATCGACGTGGCAGCCTCAGGCGAAAACGTGGTGGAGCGCGAAGGCCTGTCGGTACGTCATCCCGCCCGATTCGTGCTGGTGGGCAGCGGCAACCCGGAAGAGGGGGAGCTTCGCCCCCAGCTGCTCGACCGCTTCGGGTTGTGTGTCGAGGTGAAGACGCCGACCGACATCACCGAGCGCGTGCGCGTGGTGCGCAGGCGCGATGAATTCGAGCGTGAGCCCTCAGCCTTCCTCTCCTCGTGGCAGGCGGAGGAAGACCAGGTTCGCCACCGCATTCTCGCCGGCCGCAGGCGCCTCGGAGGCACGGTCGTCCCGGATGAAACACTCGAGAAGGCCGCCCGGCTGTGCTTGCGCCTCGGCACCGACGGCCTGCGGGCGGAGCTCACGCTCACCCGGGCTGCGCGCGCCTGCGCTGCGCTCGATGGCACGAAGCGCGTGGGCGAGAGCCACCTGCGGCGCGTCGCCACTCTGGCGCTTCGCCACCGTCTGCGCCGGGACCCGCTAGACGAGGTGGGCTCCACGACGCGTATCGAGCGCGCCCTCGCGGAACCGCTCGACGCATGAGCGATCGCTCGGGGAGCGAGCCATCCCCCTGGGAACGCGCAGCGCTCGCTGCCTCGCTGCTGGCGGTTGACCCCATCGGATGCGGCGGCGCCGTGCTGCGGGGCACAGCCGGGCCCGCAAGGGACCGATGGCTCGCCCTGGTGCGAGAGCTCTCACCCGCCGGCGCGCCGTTCCGGCGCATCCCGCCTCGTATCGCCGCAGACCGCCTGCTGGGCGGCCTCGACCTCGCTGCAACGCTGCGGTCGGGAAAGCGTGTTGCACAGCAAGGGCTGCTCGCCGAGGCCCACGAAGGCTTCGCCGTCCTCGCCATGGCCGAGCGCGTCGAGCCCGGCGTGGCGGCGCAGATCGCATTGGCACGCGAGGCCGGGGAAGTGGCCCTGGCGCGCGAAGGCGTCACCGCCCGCACGCCGTCACGTTTCGCGCTCCTGGCGCTGGACGAGGGCATCGACGACGAGGCCGTCGCAGCCTGCCTGCGGGACGGGCTCGCGTTTCACCTCGACTTGGAGGGTATTCGCGCGGCGGAGACTGGCTGGCGTTGGCATACGGCAGCGGACGTTGCCGAGGCGCGAGCGCGGCTTCCCCGGGTCGAGGCGGACGAGGCGGTGATCGTCGCGCTATGCGAGACCGCGGCCGCATTGGGCATCGGCTCCCATCGGGCGGAGCTCCTCGCCTTGCGGGTGGCGCGCGCGGCCGCCGCGCTGGATGGCCGCTCGCGGGTGAGCACGGATGACGTGGTGCTCGCGGGGCGCCTCGTGCTCGCCCCTCGCGCAACAGCCGTCGTGCTGCCCCCCGACGACGCGCAGGCGCCTGAGCCTGACAGCCCGCCCGAGCAAGCGGAATCGCGCGAGACAACGAGCGACCCAATGCGAGAGGAAAGCGATGAAGCCCGCCCGCTCGACGACGTCGTCCTGGAGGCGGTGCGAGCCGCGATCCCCGACGGGCTGCTCGCGCGACTGCAGGCGCTCGCAGCGCGTGGCGCCGTGTCCCGCGGAACAGGGCGATCCGGTGACGAGCGTCGATCCACGCTGCGCGGGCGTCCTGCGGGAACGCGAGCGGGCCGGCCCGGGGCGAACGGGCGTCTCAGCGTGATCGATACGCTGCGCGCCGCAGCACCCTGGCAGCGGCTCCGTCGGCCGGTAACGAGCCAGGGCGACGCGAGCCTTGCGTTTCATCCCGACGACTTCCGCATCCGTCGGTTCAAGGCGCGCACCGAAACCACGACCATATTCGCAGTGGACGCGTCCGGCTCGGCCGCGCTGCATCGGCTTGCGGAAGCGAAGGGCGCTGTCGAGCTGCTGCTCGCCGAGTGCTACGTGCGCCGTGACCGCGTCGCGGTCGTCGCCTTCCGCGGCCAGCGTGCCGAGCTGCTCCTGCCCCCCACGCGCTCGCTGGCGCGCGCCAAAAAAGGGTTGGCCGGATTGCCGGGCGGCGGCGGGACACCGCTCGCCTCCGCGCTCGACCTCGCGCGCCAACTCGCCGATGCCGTGGCTCGCCGCGGCGGAACCGCGAGCCTCGTCGTGCTCACGGACGGGCAAGCCAATGTCGCGCGCGACGGCTCGGGTGGTCGGCAGCGCGCAGGCGACGAGGCGCGCCAGGCTGCGCGGCTCCTGCGCGCAACCGGAACGCGCAGCGTGGTGATCGACACGGCATCCCGGCCGCAGGCGCTTGCTCGCCAGCTCGCCGACGACATGGGCGCCCGTTACGTGCCTTTGCCGCACGCGGGCGCGAGGGCCATCTCCGAGGTGGCGCGACTCTCCAGCTAGTGCAGCGCCTCGCCGGGAGCACGGACATGCCCGGGATCGGATGCCGCGCTGCCCACCAGCGCGAGGATCTGCTGCGCAAGCTCCGCTGCATGACGCGAGGAAAATCCAAGGCTCTCGAGCGTGCGCGAGGCATCGGCCCCGGGCCTGGAATGAGCCGACGCGTCGGCGTCGCCACCGGCGCCGATCGAGGAGAGGAGGATGAACCCGAGCGCCCCGAAGCCGTCGAGCCGCGGGATGACCTCGACCCGCAGGGCGATGCAGGCCTGGCTCGCACCACCCGCATCAACGGGCAGCTCACCCACCCAACTTTCCCGTCGCTCGAGCATCGACTCGACAAGCGATTGCGCTGCCGCCGACGTGCCGAACGCCGAGCGCAGGTCTGGCAGCGTGAGGTCGGCCTGATTGGGCAGGGTGAAGTTCCGGCGGAAAGCCTGGTTCACGAAACGCACGCAGCCGCTGCCATCCGCAATCAGGATGCCCTCGTCGGAGCCCTGTAGTGCCCGGCTCAGTCCTTCGAGCCGATCCTCCATGAGGAGGTAGCTCATGGAGCGCACTTGCATCGAAACGTCCCGCAACGCCACGGCAACCGCTTTCGCCGAAGCCACGTCGGCATGGGACCAAGGGCGACTTCCGAGGCCCGCGAGTTGGCCCCCCTTGGATGGAACTCGGATATCGCGGGCCGCCTCGCGTCGAAACCACAGCAGGAACTCGCCTCCCGGCCGCGACAACTCCACCGCCAACACCCCCATGCGTTCCTCGCCCTCATTCAGGGTGCCGGGGAGGCCATTCGGCAGTGAGTCGCGCGCCATGACGCCACCCTGCATGGGCTGCGCGGCGAGCCACAGGGCCAGGCCGCGAAGCGCATCGTCCGAGGGCGCGTGTCCCGATCGACGGATCTGACCCTCGGAGAGGAGCGCCAACCCGTCGGCGCCCACCAGCGCCAACAGGTCGCGCGCATCGTCGAGCACGGTCTCCTGCCAGAGGCCGCCGGCGAGCGTCTGGGCGAGGAGGTGCTCGTCGAGTCGACGAATCGTCGATGCCGACGCCACCTGCGCAAAATTCTCGATGACGGCAACTCGCGCCGCGACCAGGTCTGCAACGAGGTCGCACGCCTTGTGCAGCGCCGGGGGGAGCGGGCGCGGATGCGGGTGATAGCCAGCCACGACGCCCCAAGGCTCGCCTGAGCGCTCGACCACGCTGACGAACCCCGCTCGCGCGCCTGCATCACGAAAGTGTTGCCGCAACAGGGGCGAGACCGACGCGAGCAAGGCGCGCGCCAGGTCGGGCGGGCTGCCCATGGCCTCCAGCAGCGGTGGAACGAGGGGCACATCGGCCGCGGCGACGTCGGCAACAGCGCGCACCCGCGCAGCGAAACCGCCCTTCGGCGCCGAGCCCAGGGCATCCAGGTCGGGGAAGCCTGCGCCCAGCCAGGGATCGCAGGGACCGACACGGCTCTCTCCCACCACCTCGCCGACACCGGAGTCCGCCAGGCGGTACACGATCACCCGCTCGAAACCGGTCAGTTTTTGATAGAGGACCGCCGCACCAGCGGCGAGCTCGCTCAGGCGAGTGGCGCCGCCGACGTGGCCGATGGCCCCGCCCAACGCGTTCGCCAGGTCACGGGAGTCGGAAGCGGCGTCGGGCAAAGGGCACGGTACTGCCTCCAACACCACGACGCCATCGCGGGTGCGGTGAATCGAGCCTGCCACACCCCGAGCGCCACTGCGGAGGGCCCGGGTCGCGCAAACAAATGGCGTGGGCGTCTCGCCGACACGCTCTCGCATGCGCAAGCGAACCTGGGACGCGAGGTCGCCCCCGAGGATGTCAAGCGACTCGCCAACCAGCGCGGCCGATGGCACGCCCAGCAGCTCCCCGGCGTTGGCGCTCGCTTGGCGCACGACGCCCGTCGCCCCATCCAGAATGAAAACGGCGCCGTGCGGCTGCACCCGCGCGGGCGCGCCGGACGATCGGGTTTTTGTGCCCGGCCCCGCGCCCCCCCGCGCCGCCGTGCCCTCGGACTTTTTCATGCCCTGCGCCCTTTGAAGAAGGCTTTTGCGGATCGTCCAGCGGCGTGGGATTGCTGTCAATGTCCTCCGCGGCTCGCCCATCTCGAGGACCAACAAAGTTCACGACCCGTGGCGTCAAGCCCCTGTTACACTTTTGTCTGTATGGATGCCGTGACATTTCCTCCCCGATCGGGCCCGTCGGCACGTGCCGAGCCCCGCCGGCCGCACGCGGTAATCATCGGCAGCGGTTTCGGGGGCCTGGCAGCCGCCATCCGCCTGGGTGCGCGCGGCTACCGGGTCACCGTGCTCGAGCGCCTCGAGCAACCCGGCGGCCGTGCCTGCGTCTTCAAGCGCGACGGCCATGTTTTCGACGCCGGCCCGACGATCGTCACCGCGCCGTTCCTGTTCGAGGAATTGTGGTCGCTCTGCGGCCGCCGCTTCGCCGACGACATCGACCTGCGCTCACTCTCCCCCTTCTATCGCATCCGCTTCCACGACGGCGAAACGCTGGACTGCTTCGCCGAAGCAGACCGCATGCGCGCCGAGGTCGCCCGCCTCTCCCCGGGCGACGTCGAGGGGTACGAGCGGTTCATGGCCGCCAGCGAGGCCACTTACCGGGTGGGATTCGAGCAACTGGGCCACGTGCCCTTTGACTCGTGGCGAGACATGGCGCGCGTCGTCCCGGCGATGATGCGGCTGAAGAGCCACCTGTCGATCCACAGTCTTGTCGCCCGGCACGTGAAGAACGAGCGGCTGCGCTTCGCCTTGAGCTTCCACCCGCTTTTTGTCGGCGGCAATCCGTTCAATGTCACCTCCATCTACGGGCTGATTGCGCACCTGGAACGCCGCCACGGCGTGCACTTCGTGATGGGGGGCACCGGGCGGCTCGTGGCCGGGATGGTCTCGCTCATCGAGGGCCAGGGCGGGCGGTTGCGCTGCAACGAAGAGGTGGTTCAGATCACGCTGCGCGGCCAGGCTGCGACCGGCGTGCGCCTCGCTTCCGGCGAGTTCGTCGCCGCCGACGTGGTGGTCTCGAACGCCGACACGGCGTGGACCTACAAGCACCTGCTGCCGCCCGAGTCGCGCAAGCGGTGGACCGACAAGCGCATCGACCGCGCGCGCTATTCCATGGGGCTCTTCGTCTGGTACTTCGGGACGCGGCGGCGCTACCCCGATGTGGCGCACCACACCATCCTCGTCGGGCCGCGCTACCGCGAGCTGCTGCACGACATCTTCGAGCGCAAGGTGCTCGCGGAAGACTTCTCGCTTTATCTGCATCGCCCGACGGCGACCGACCCGACCCTCGCGCCCGAGGGCCGCGAAACGTTCTACGTGCTCTCTCCGGTGCCGCACCTGGGTTCGGGCGTCGACTGGGCCGAGCGCGCGGAACCCTATCGGCAAGCAATCCAGGCCGAGCTGGAGCGCACGTTGCTGCCGGGGCTCGGCGCCGAACTGACGGCGTCCTTCGTGATGACGCCGCGCGATTTCCAGGACCGGCTGCTCGCCCATCAGGGCGCTGCCTTCGGGATGGAGCCGGTGCTCACGCAGAGCGCGTGGTTCCGCCCGCACAACCGCAGCGAAGACATTGCACGGCTCTATCTCGTGGGCGCGGGGACGCACCCGGGCGCGGGCCTGCCCGGCGTGATTTCGTCGGCCAAGGTGCTGGACAGCATCGTTCCCGAGGCCGAGGCCTTCGCCTGACCCATGATCGCGACCCGGGCCGACTACCGCTACTGCCGCGAGACCCTGCGCCACGGTTCGCGTTCATTCTTTGCCGCCTCCCTGCTGCTTCCACGGCCGGTTCGCGACCCTGCCTCAGCCTTGTATGCGTTCTGCCGCTCGGCCGACGACGCCGTCGACGAAGGGCCGCCCACCGCGCAGGCCATCGCCGACTTGCGCGACCGCCTGGCTCGCGCCTATGACGGTCGCCCGATCCGCTCGCCGATCGACCGTGCCTTCGCTGACGTCGTGGCGCACTTCGCGATTCCACGCGCCCTCCCCGATGCGCTGATCGAGGGCTTCGAGTGGGACACGGGCGGGCGCCGCTACGCCAACCTTTCGCAGCTGACTGCCTACGCCGCGCGAGTGGCTGGCTCCGTCGGCGCGATGATGTCGATGCTGATGGGCGCGCGCTCCCCGGAAATCGTCGCCCGCGCCTGTGACCTCGGCGTGGCGATGCAGCTGACCAACATCGCGAGGGATGTCGGCGAGGATGCGCGCCTGGGCCGCATCTACCTCCCGCTGGATTGGCTCGCCGCCGAAGGCGTCGACCCCGACGCCTGGCTCTCAGAGCCGGCTTTCAACCCCGGCATCGCAGGCGTGACAGCGCGGCTTCTGACGGAGGCCGAGGCGCTGTACGCGCGTGCCGACGCGGGAATCGGCCACCTGCCCCTCGCGTGCCGGCCCGCGATGCACGCAGCCCGCCGGCTCTACGCGGAGATCGGCCGGCGCGTGGAGGAAAACCGCTGCGACTCGGTATCGCAACGCGCGGTTGTGCCGGCTGGCCGCAAGATTCGCCTGGCGAGTGGCGCGCTCACGGCAAGCTTGCGGAGCTCGCCCCGCGAATCCTCAGCCCCGCTCCCGGAGACGCAATTTCTTGTGGAGGCGGTTCGCTTCAGCGCCGGGGCTCGCGAGCGTTGGCGGCAGCGCCCGCCGGGCCCCTCGCGGATCGACGAGCGGGCTGCCTGGCTGGTAGACCTGTTCGGGCGGCTTGAGGCGCTCGAGCACCCCGAGGCCGCTCGACGGGCGGGCGCCCGCTCCTGAGCCCGTGGACTGGTCGGTGCTTTTTCAATGGGAGTGGCTGATCATCGAGGTGCTCGTGCTCGGCGTGGCGATCTATGAGCTCATCGCCGTGCGCCGCGCAATTCGCAAGGATCGTGAGCAGCACCAACGGAGTTGAGCCGGTGCGCCACAGACGCCATGTCGGCTCAGGAGCCGTCGCCGCCCTCGTGCTCGCCCTGGCCCTGTGCGGGGCCAGCCATGCCGACACGGTCCGCACGGTTGAGGTTTCCACCCGCCACGGCATCCTGACGGCCGACGTGTTCATCCCGCCGCCGGGCACCGCGCTGCGCGGAGGCGCAGTCCTGTCCCACGGCTTCATGCGCTCCCGAGAAACGATGGGCCAGCACGCTCGCAACCTCGCGAACGAGGGAGTGGTGTCCATTGCGCCCAATCTGCCCTACCAAGTGGACTCGCGACGCAATGCCGAAGCGATCAACGACGTGGTGGCGCAGCTTCGCTCCGGCGGTTTCGGCCCTGTCGTCAACCGGGTCGTCCTCATCGGCTTTTCCGCAGGCGCGCTCGCAAGCGTCATCGCAGCGACCAGCCTGGACGGCATCGCCGGGTTCGTGGCCCTCGACGCATTCGACCGGCCAGGCGGCATCGGCCTCGCGGCGGCTCGCCAGCTCACCGTGCCTGCGACCGCGATCCGGGCGCCTGCGGCGGGTTGCAACGCCTACGGCATCGCCGCCCCCTGGGGGGCCGCTTTCCCCAAACCGGACGGAGACCTTCTCATCGAGGGCGCTACCCACTGCGATTTCGAGTCTCCCACCGATGCAATCTGTCGATTGTTTTGCTTCGGCAGCGACGCGGGCCGGCGGCGGCGAGTCGAGGACGCGCTGCGGGCGGCCGTGCTGCGGCGACTGCCCTTGCCTGCCGGCACCTAGCGCGCGCCGCTGGCCCACTGGCCGAGGCCAGGCGCCCGTGTACTCTCGCGCCGACTACCCATGACGCCCCTCGACCTCGCCATCATTGGCGGCTACCTGCTGTCCATCACCTTCCTCGGCGCTTCGCTCGCTCGCCGACAGCGGACGACGGCCGACTATTTCACCGGCTCACGACGACTCCCGTGGTGGGCGGTCGGCATGTCGATCGTGGCCACCGAGACCAGCACCATCACCTTCATCTCGGTGCCCGGTATCGTGTTTGCCAAGGGAGGCAACTTCCAGTTCATCCAACTGGTTCTAGGCTACCTGGTGGGCCGCCTCGTCATCGCCGCGCTCTTCATCCCGTCGTACTTTCGAGGGCAGCTGCTCACCGTCTACCAACTGCTCGGGGAGCGGTTCGGCGGGCGCGTTCGCGTGCTGGCCTCGAGCCTCTTCGTGGTCATGCGCAACGTCGCCGATGGCATTCGGCTGCTCCTCACCGCCCTCGTGCTTGCAGCCGTCTACGCCGCATCGCAAGCGGGGGCCGCAAGCGATGCGACGGTCATCGGGGCAATCCTGGTCCTGGGGGTCGTGATGGTCGCGTTCACGGTGCTGGGTGGAATCGAGGCGGTGATCTGGGTGGAGGTCCTGCAACTGGGCATCTACCTCCTGGGCGCCGTCGCCGCGGCAGCAGTCATCGCCGCCGAAGTGCCGGGAGGGCTCGCGGCAGCCATTGAAGTGGGGGCGCAATACGGGAAGTTCGATTGGGTCGATTGGGGCATTCGAGAAACATCGTATTTCCTGCCCGTTCCGCTGGCCGAGTCTGGCATCGCCTTCACGCTGCCCGTCGACCTCACAAAAAACTTCACGTTCCTTGCTGGCGTGATCGGCGGCTGCTTCCTCACCATGTCCACGCATGGCACCGACCAGTACCTGGTGCAACGATACCTTTGCACCGACGGGCCCCGGCCCGCGGCGCTCGCCCTGATTTCCTCCGGTGCCGTGGTTCTGGCGCAATTCCTGGGCTTTCTGTTCATTGGCGTCTTGCTGTTCGCGTTCTACGCCCCGTTCACCGACCCGGGCTACGGCGCCGCGTCCGGAGCCTTCCCTTTCGCGGGTGGCGACCGCGTGTTCCCGGATTTCATCACCCGCCACCTGCCAGCAGGCCTCGCGGGGCTCGTGGTCGCGGCAATATTCGCCGCCGCGCTCTCCAGCAGCTTGAGCGCCATCGCCGCCACCGTGGTGAACGACCTGTACCGACCCCTTCGCCCGGGCGCAGGCGAGGCGTCGATGCTTCGGATGTCGCGCGCGCTGGTGATCGTGTTTGGCGTCGCCCAGGTTGGCGTGGCGCTGCTGTTCCTGCACGAGCAGCGGCCCGCGCTCGATGCCGCCCTCTCCATTGCGGCCCTCATCAACGGCCCGGTGCTGGGCGCCTTCCTCGCCGGGAGCCTCGTGCCCGCCGCACGCGAGCGCGATGCCCTCGCCGGCATGGCGACAAGCCTCGTGGTGATGGGCTACCTTCTGTATCTTGAGTTCGGCAAGCGGTTGGGATTGCTACCGGATGCCACGCCCCTGGGGTGGCCTTGGTACGTCCTCGTGGGCAGCACCCTCACCCTCGCCACCGCCTGGGCCACCTCCCATTTTTCTCGCCATCAACCCGCCGACACGTGGTCATGACTGCTCTCGCCATGCAGACGCTTGCAATAGTTTCCCTCTGCGCCGTTTCAGCGAGTGGCTATGCATTCAGCTGGGACAGCCCGGTCAAGCCCTTCGGCACGGAAACGAATGGCCGCGAAACCATGCTGATCACGTGGAAGCCGGTGGATGACATACAGGGCGTCTGCGAGCGCGAGTACAAACGGCGTCGACTCTCAACCTTTAGCTACAAAGTTGACGCCTGCCCCTTCTGGAACTTCACCACGAGAACCTGCACCATCTACACGAAAAAGCTACCCACCATGCATGATTTGGGGCACGAGATGCGACACTGCTACCAGGGCAACTGGCACTAACGGTGGCGGCTCGCGGAAACACAGGGTAATGGACCTGCCCATCCGTTACCTGCCATCCATCACAATCAGGGGAACCCTTGGCCGCCCGCCCCGACTCACCAAAGCCCTGCCATGAACACCACCGTCTCACCTCCCGCCCTCTATCTCTGCTCGCCGGTCAATGCGATCGTGGAAGGCCTCTACGAGCAGAAGATCGCATTCAACGAATTGTTGCAGCATGGCGACTTCGGGTTGGGCACCTTCGACCAGCTCGATGGCGAGATGGTCCTCCTCGACGGTGAAGTGTTCCAGATCGACTCGGCCGGGGCAGTGCATCGCATCGGGCGGGAGGCGATGACCCCCTTCGCCTGCGTGACGTTCTTCCGGGCCGTCTCCGAGGATGACGTGGCCGAGAGCCTGAGCTGGGACGCGTTCCAATTGCGCCTCGACGCACTGATGCCGTCCAGGAACATCTTTTACGCCTTTCGCATCGAGGGCAAGTTCGACCTGATTCGGGCTCGCTCCGTGCCGCGAACGGAGAACTACCGGCCTCTTGTCGATGCGGCAGGCACGCAGTCGACGTTCGAGTTTCGCCAGGTGAGGGGGACGCTCGCGGGCTTCTACACGCCCGCCTTCATGAGCTCCCTCAACGTGCCGGGAATCCACCTGCATTTTCTATCGGAGGACCGCACACGCGGCGGCCACCTGCTCGAGTGTCGCCCCGCCGGCGTCAAGGTTGGCGTGCAATTCCTGAGCCGGCTCGAGCTGTCGCTGCCCATGACGCTCGACTACCTGACGCTGCAATTTCAGCGAGACGTTGCAGCGGACCTGCACAAGGCCGAGCGCTAGGCTCCGGGGGTCAGTGCTCGAACGAGACGCCGATGGCCTGCTGGCCGGCGTCCGTCTGCCACGACTCGACCTTGCTCGCCAGGCCGCGGATGATGCGCCCGCGAACCCGCGCGAGCACCTCGTCGGGATCGGCATCCAGAAGCCCCTCCGCATCGTCGGCACCGGGCTCGCCCAGGTCGATTCGGCCCCCGCGATAGAACATCCAGAGGTCGACGCGAAACTCGTCAAACGAGAGCTTGAACTCCACGATGGCGTCGTTGGCCATCAATTCGGATCGCGCCTCCACCAACTCGCGCAGCACGTTGGCGACAGACTGCATGACGGTGGCTCGCGCGCCCCAGCGTGCGCCTTGCTCCATGACCCACTGCTCGAGCTTCTCGGCGTCGAGGCTGGTGGCGAGGCAAACGTGCTGGGCGCTCCTGGCCACGCCAATCCGGAACAGGGAATTGAGGAGCAGCGAGCCGAAGATTGCCACCATCAACCCCGAGCCCAGCAGCGCGCGCGTGGCGTCCGGCAGCAACCGGTACGCCTCCGGGTTGCTGTAGTAACTGAGGCCCAGCATCAGCGGAAGGCCGATGGCCAGTATGCGTCGGGTGTCGAGCAACCGGCTGGTGATCACCATGAAGCCGTTGAACACGATGTGCGCCGAGGCCACCAGCAGGATCGCGCCGAGAATCGGCTTGGGCAGCTCGATGAATGCCGTGGCAGCGCCCGGCAGTATCGCCAGCACGATCATCCAACCTGCAATCCCGTAGCCCACCCGACGCGCCGTGGTCCCGGTGGCAACCGCCTGGCCGACGCTGCCTGAAAACGTATTCGTGCCAATCGGGCTGCCGAGGCTCGCCGCCACCAACGTGCCCAGCCCGTCGGCGAAGACGCCGCCGCGCAGCGTCTGCAGGTCGGGTCGAACCCACTCGGTGTCTTCGACGCGCTGGCAGGTGAGCAGGTCACCCATGGTGCGCAACGCACAGGCCAGGGCGCTCACGGCGAATTCGGGCGCAAGCGAGGCTTCGAACGTCGGCATCATCAGCGGCGGCCGCGGGATGGCCACGCCCTGCTCAACCGCGTCCCGGAAAAAGTGCAGGGGCTCGACGACGCCGGTGAGAAACGCGAACGCGCTGCCCGCCACCAAGCCGATGAGCGTCGCATAGATGCGAAAGCCCCCCTTGCCCCATACGCCCAGCGCGATGATCACCGCCATCGTAAGCCCGCCCAGCCACGCGGGCGCAAGCAGAGCACCAGCCTTCAGCGTCCACTCGGGGGCCCCCGTAATCAGCTCGAAGCCCAGAAAGCCCAAGATGATGCCGATCATCACGACCGCGAGGCCGCCGATCTCGGGCGGCAGGTAGGCGCGCAGGCGCTTCATCGCGGGCGCCAGCGCCATCTGCAACAGGCCGCCAAAGATCAGCATGCCCATCACCAGTGGCAACCCGCCTTGCTGTATCGCCGACACGCAGGGCGGAAGGTAGGCGGCGGTGAACGTGGCGGGCGCGAAGTAACCGGAGCCGAGCAGGCCGCGGCGTTGGATCTGCAGCACGGTGGCGACTGCGAGCGCCACGAGGCCCATGCTGAGGAGCGTGCGTGTCGTTGCCGCGTCAACCTGGCCCTTGCTCAAGACGAGCAGGGGAAGCGAGATTCCCACACCCAGAATCAATGCGGTGTGCTGCAGCCCGGCGAGCACGAGAACCCGCCAGGGCACCGCGTCATCGACGGCGTAGATGAGGTTCGCGGGTCGGCCCATGGGAGGCGATCATAGCGGCTTCAGGCCCCGATCCAATCCGTTCGGGGGTGCAGCCGCAGAGAGTGGGCCCGCCTGGACTCGAACCAGGGACCAAGGGATTATGAGTCCCCTGCTCTAACCAACTGAGCTACGGGCCCCGGGGTAAGGGGCGTGGCCTAGCTTTCGCCTTCGAGGAAGCTGCGCAGCTTCTCGGAGCGCGACGGGTGGCGGAGCTTCCGCAGCGCCTTCGCCTCGATCTGCCGGATGCGCTCGCGGGTGACATCGAACTGCTTGCCGACCTCTTCCAGCGTGTGGTCGGTGTTCATCTCGATACCGAAGCGCATGCGAAGCACCTTGGCCTCGCGCGGTGTGAGAGAGTCCAGCACGTCCTTGGTGGCGTCCCTCAGGCTCGAGAACAGGGCCGAGTCGGCCGGCGCGATGCTTTGCTGGTCCTCGATGAAGTCGCCCAGGTGCGAGTCGTCGTCGTCCCCGATCGGCGTCTCCATGGAGATCGGCTCCTTGGAGATCTTGAGGATCTTGCGGATTTTCTCCTCGGGCATCTCCATCTTCACCGCCAAGGTCGCCGGGTCGGGCTCCACGCCCGTTTCCTGCAGGATCTGGCGCGAGATGCGGTTCATCTTGTTGATGGTCTCGATCATGTGCACCGGGATGCGAATGGTGCGGGCCTGGTCGGCGATCGAGCGCGTGATGGCCTGGCGGATCCACCACGTGGCATAAGTCGAGAACTTGTACCCACGGCGGTATTCGAACTTGTCCACCGCCTTCATGAGGCCGATGTTGCCTTCCTGGATGAGGTCGAGGAACTGCAGGCCGCGATTCGTGTACTTCTTGGCGATCGAGATCACCAGGCGCAGGTTCGCCTCGATCATCTCCCGCTTGGCACGGCGCGCCTTCGCCTCGCCCGTGGACATCTGGCGGGCAATCTCCTTCAGGTCCTTGACCGGGACGCCGACCTGCTTCTGAAGGGTGATGAGCGCGTCTTGCTGCTCGATGATCGCCGGGCGGAACCGCTCGAGGGCCTTGGCATGGGGCTTGCCCGACGCGATCTCGTCGACCACCCACTTGGTGTTGGTCTCATTGCCCGGGAACGACTTGATGAAGAGGGCGCGGGGCATGCCGGCGTTGCGCGTTGCAAGCTCCATCACCTCGCGCTCGTGGCGACGCACGCGATCGACAAGCTGGCGCAGGCCGCCGCACAGGTGCTCGACCTGCTTGGCGGTGAAACGAATGGCGAGGAGCTCGGCCGAGATCTCCTCCTGCAGGTCCTTGTACGCGCGCGACCGGTAGCCCTTCTCGACCAGCACCTTGCGCATGCGCTTGAAGAGGCGCCGGATCTTGTTGAAGTGGACGAGCGCGTCGTTCTTCAGCAGCTCCAGGTCGGCCCCGCCGCCCATGTCGCCCTCTTCGTCGCCCTCTTCGCCCTCCGCCTCGGCCTCGACGGGCTCTTCCTCCGGGACTTCTTCGGTGACGATGTCCTGGCCGTTCGCATCCACCAGCCCGTCGACGAGCTCGTCGATGCGCATCTCGCCCTTCTCGACCAGCTCGGCCAGCCGCAGGATTTCCTCGATCGTGGTCGGGCAGGAGGAGATGGCCTGAATCATGTGCTTCAGGCCGTCCTCGATCCGCTTGGCAATTTCGATCTCGCCCTCGCGGGTGAGCAGCTCCACTGTCCCCATCTCGCGCATGTACATGCGAACCGGGTCGGTCGTGCGTCCAAACTCGGAGTCGACCGTCAGGGAGAGCGCTTCCTCGGCTTCCTCGACGGCGTCCTCGTCAGCAACGGGGGCGGGCGCCTCTGCCATCAGGAGTTGCTCGGCGTCAGGCGCCTCGTCGAAGACCGAGATGCCCATGTCCGCCAGCATCGTGACCACGCCCTCGATCTGCTCGGCGTCGGTCATGTCATCGGGCAAGTGGTCGTTGATCTCGGCGTACGTGAGGTAGCCCCTCTCCTTGCCGAGGACGATCAGGTTCTTCAGCCGCTTCTTTTGCGCTTCGACGTCAGCGGGCTTGGGCTCGGAGCGGACCAGGTCACCCTTGCCGCCCTTGGCTTTCTTGGCGTTGAGCAGCCCCTTGACGACGGCCTTGGTGGATTGCGCAGCGGGCTTGACGGGAGCGGCGGCCTTGCCTGGGACGGCAGGGGCCTTCGCTGCGGGCGCGACGGCCTTGGCCGATACCGCGGCCGTCTTCGAGGCGGGTGGCTGCGGCTGGGAAAGCTTGGGAACGGGTTGCGGCTTTGCGGCCGGCTTCACCGCTTTGGCCGGCGGCGTGGCCGGCTGCTTCGGCGCGACCTTGGCGGGTGACTTGGCGGCGGGCTTGGCAACCGCCTTGGCCTTGACCGGCGCCTTGGGCTTGGCAACCGCCTTGGGCTTGGCAACCGCCTTGGGCTTGGCAACCGCCTTGGGCTTGGCAACTGGCTTGGAAGCCTTCTTCGCCGCGGGTTTTACGACCTTTTTCGACGCAGCTTTTGCTGCCGGCTTCTTGGCGGCGGGCTTCAGGGGAAGCTTGCTGCGGGTCTTGGCGGCGGGTTTGGAAGTCTTCACGCGCGGGGCTCCGTGATGGGGTTGCAGCGGCTGGAAAAAAGCCGATAAGTCTATCATTCCTCCGGGCGAGTTCCCGCAGGCGGACCCACGCCTTTCGCGGCGGCCTGGCGCGCCTGAAGTTGGGCCCACTCGGCCCGCTCGGCTTCCGTAAGGCCCCGGGACAGCGCGGCCGACTCGAGCGCCGCCTTGCGCAACTCAGCGCGGCCCAATGACAGCCTGCCCGCGAGGGCTGCAACCTCGGCCTCCAGGTCCACCTCACCCTCTCCGAGCTGGTCCAACAACCCCTCCTGCAAGGCCGCCTCGATCGCTGCGGAAAGCGCCGAACCCTCGAAGTGCGCCGTGAGTTGGCCGAGCGTCGGCGAGCCACCCCCAAGGGAGCGCACCCATTGAATGACCTCGAGCAGCACCTCGCCGTCGGCGCTGTCGCGCCCGACCAGCGTGGGGTCGACGGCCACGGCGAGCGAGGGATGCCGAAGAATTCGTGCGAGGAGCTGACGCTCCACCGGTGGCGGGCGGCGAGTGGCCCTTGGCGGCGGGGCAGAGCCGGGCCGTCGGCCCGTTGGCGCCGGGGCCGGCGCCTCGAACCCGGGCAGTTCCCCGATCTCCACCCCGGTGAGTTCCGTGAGTCGGCGCCGGATCAATGCGCTCATCGCTGGCGCGACGATCTGGGCCACCAACGGCTGGGCCTGGGCCAGGAGCCGTGCCCGCCCCTCCTCGCTATTGAGGTCCACGCCCGAGGCGAGCTCGCCCAACAGGACTTGGGACAGGGGCTTGGCTTGCGCGAGCGCGGCCTCGAAACCTTCCTTGCCAACCCGGCGCACGTAACTGTCGGGGTCGTCCTCCGACGGCAGGAACAGGAAGGAAATGGACTTGCCGTCCGAGAGCGCCGGCAGGCTGACCTCGAGCGCTCGCCAGGCAGCCTTGCGGCCAGCGGCGTCCCCATCGAAGCAAAAGACCACGTCGTCGGCGAGCTTGAGCAGTTTAGTCAGATGTACCGGGGTCGTGGCGGTGCCCAGTGTCGCCACCACGTTGGCCACGCCATGCTGGGCCAGGGCCACCACGTCCATGTAGCCCTCGACCACGATCACGCGATTGCTGTCCCGGATCGCGCGCTTCGCCTGGTAGAGCCCGTAGAGCTCTCGGCCTTTCTCAAACACGGGCGTCTCGGGTGAATTCAGATACTTGGGCTGCCCCTCGCCCAGCACGCGCCCGCCGAACCCCAACACGTTGCCGCGTGCGTCCAGGATCGGAAACATGATCCGGCCCCGAAACCGGTCGTAACGGCGCCCCTTGCGCGCAGGCTCGGCTCCCGCCGACTCGGTCGGCTCCGCGTCGATGACGAGCCCGGCGTCACGCAACTCCTGTGCGTCGTAGTCGGCGAATACACCCTGCAGCGCCTGCCATTGGTCGGGCGCGTAGCCCAGGCCGTAGCGCGCGGCAATTTCCCCGGTGAGCCCACGGCCCTTCAGGTAATCGATGGCGACGGGAGATTTGCGCAGCTCGGCCCGGTAAAAAGTGAGCGCCTCCATGAGGCGCACCCCGATGCCCCGGGACGCAGGGCTGCTGGGGGACGACTGCCCCGACCGTCCCGCCCGCTCCTCGGGCACCTCGAGCCCCAGCTGCTGCGCCAGCTCGCGAATGGCATCGGGATAGGTGAGGCCCGAGTACTCCATCACGAAGCCGATGGCGTTGCCATGCGCCCCGCAGCCGAAGCAGTGATAGAACTGCTTGGACGGGCTGACGTTGAACGATGGCGTCTTCTCGTTGTGGAAGGGGCAGCAGGCCTTGTAGTTGGTGCCGGCCTTCTTCAGGCGCACGTGGCGCTCGACGACGTCGACGATGTCGACACGCCCGAGCAACGTCTGGATGAAGTCCTGCGGGATCATGCGGGGAATGCCCTTCCGGACTGTCGGGCCGGCGGCCTGACCACGCTACGCCGAACCGAAGCCTAGCGCTAGCCGGCGAGCTTCGCTCGCACGAGCGCGGACACCTTGCCCATGTCGGCGCGGCCGGCGAGCTTGGGCTTTACGACGGCCATCACCTTGCCCATGTCGGCAGCCGACTTCGCTGCCGTTGCCGCGACGGCCTCCGAGACGATTGCATCGACCTCCGCCTCGGAAAGCTGCGCGGGCAAGTAGGCCTCCAGCACCACGATCTCGGCCTTCTCCTTGTCGGCAAGCTCCTGCCGCGCAGCCTGCTCGTACTGGGCGATCGACTCGCGACGCTGCTTGATCATTTTCTCGACCACGGCAACGACACCCGCGTCATCTAGCGTGATGCGCTCGTCCACCTCGCGCTGCTTCATGGCCGCAGTCAGCAGCCGCAAGGTGCCCAGGCGCTCCGCCTCGCGCGCCTTCATCGCCATCTTGATGTCATCGTTCACGCGGTCGCGCAGGGACATGGAGGCCTCCGGAAAGGGCTGCGGCGAGCCGGGCTCGGGGGCCGGGCTCGCCGCAGGGTGTCGGTGAGGGGGACTAGTAAAGCTTGGGCGGGAGCATCTGCGAACGCATGCGCTTGAAGCGGCGCTTGACCGCCGCGGCGTGCTTGCGCTTGCGCTCCGACGTGGGCTTCTCGTAGAACTCGCGAGCGCGAAGCTCGGTGAGAAGCCCCGTCTTTTCGACCGCGCGCTTGAAACGCCGGAGCGCGACGTCGAACGGCTCGTTTTCCTTGACTCGGATCGTGGGCATGAACG
>Ga0075471_10000475_pt1 | contig 23986 bp, 34 predicted proteins | sample DEB19_08_DNA_2_FD_74787 | JGI IMG/M metagenome (GOLD analysis project Ga0075471, IMG submission 74787) | Aqueous microbial communities from the Delaware River and Bay under freshwater to marine salinity gradient to study organic matter... | ecosystem: Environmental > Aquatic > Marine > Coastal ...
ACCATTAACAGACAATTGTTCTTTGTATGGCAGCACAACGCATCCGTATTCGCCTCAAGGCTTATGACCACCGCGTCATAGACCAGTCCGCCCGCGAAATCGCCGACACCGTGAAACGCACGGGCGCCCGCGTCGCCGGCCCGATTCCCCTCCCCACCCGCGTCGAAAAGTTCACCGTGCTGCGTTCGCCGCACGCCGACAAAAAGTCGCAGGAAACCTTCGAGCAACGCACTCACAAGCGCCTGCTCGACATCATCGAGCCGACCGCCAAGACCGTGGACGAGCTCAAGAAACTCAACCTGCCCGCCGGCGTGGACATCACCATCAAGATCTGATTTTATGCTCGCTCTCATTGGAAAAAAACTCGGCCAGACCCGCGTCTATGACGCTCTGGGGACCGTGCACTCCGTCACCGTCGTGCTCGCCGGCCCGAACCGCGTCTTGCAGGTCAAGACGCAGGGCGGCAAAGATGGCTACAACGCTGTCCAGCTCGGCTTCGACGACCAGAAGGAACACCGCCTCACCAAGGCGCTGCTCGGTCACATCAAGAAACAGAACGGTGTGCCCGTGAAGCGCATCCAGGAATTCCGCGACTTCACCAAGGACGTGAAGCCCGGCGACATCGTCGGCCCCGCGCTGTTCGCTGTTGGTGATTTTGTGGACGCCATCGGCGTCACCAAGGGCCGCGGCTTCGAGGGCGTTATGAAGCGCCACAACTTTGCTGGCGGCGACCAGACCCACGGCGCGAAAGGCTGGAAGCGCCGTTCCGGCGCCATCGGTCAGCGTCTCTTCCCCGGTACGGTCATGCGCGGCATGCGCATGCCCGGCCACATGGGCCGCGTGCAACGCACCGTGCAAAACCTCGAAATCATTCAAGTGCGCGAAGCGGACAACCTCCTGTTGGTCAAAGGCGCGATTCCTGGTGCGAACGGCGACTACGTCGTCATCCGCGAGTCCAAGAAAATCGCCAAGGATTCCGCCCGGCTGAAGCAAATCCAAGACGCCCGCAAGAAAGCCGCCGCCGGTTCCGGCGACGAAAAGAAAAAAGGCGCGAAACCCGCAGCCGCTGCTGCCAAGAAATAACGAACCATGAAACTCACTGTCACAGACCTCAAGGGCAAGAGCGCCGGCGAACACGAAGTCGGGTTCACGCTCATTGCCGACGGCAAGGGCACCCAGGCCGTTCACGACGCGGTCACCGCTTATCGCGCCGCGCAACGCAGCGGCACCGCCTGCACCAAGACCGCCGGCGAAGTGGCCGGCACCAACAAGAAACCGTGGAAGCAAAAAGGCACCGGTCGCGCCCGCGCCGGCTCCTTCCGCTCCCCGCTCTGGCGTGGCGGCGGCGTGGTCTTCGGCCCGAAGCCTCGCGATTTCTCCAAGAAAGTTTCCGGTTCCACCAAGAAGCTCGCGCTGCGCAAGGCGTTGAGCGCCCGCCTCGCCATGGGCGATGTGCTCGTAGTGGACGACTTCAAACTCGGTTCGCCGAAGACGAAGGAATTCGTCGGCGTGCTGGACGCGCTGAAGGTCGCCGGCACCGCGCTGGTGGTCTCCACCGGCGAGAACAAGAACCTCACACTCGCCGCGCGCAACGTGGCGAATGTGGAACTCGCCACTGGCGAAGGCCTGAACACCTACCAGGTGCTCAAGAGCGACAAGCTGGTGTTCACCAAGAGCGCCTTTGAAAAGATCGAAGCGCGGTTGAAGGACTAATCACATGAATCCATTTGAAATTATCAAGACCGTGCGCCTGACCGAAAAGGGCACCAAGCAGGGCGAAAAATACAACCAATATACCGTGGTGGCCGACCGCCTCGCGACCAAGCCGGAAATCCGGCAGGCCGTGCAGGAACTGTTCAAGGTCAAGGTCATCAAGGTCAATACGCTGAACGTGCGCGGCAAGGCCCGTCGGAAGCGCACCGCCGCCGCCGGCAAGGCGATGGACTGGAAGAAGGCCATCGTGACATTGAAGGACGGCGACAAAATCGTCCTGACCTAGTCGGTCGGAAATTTATCAGGGCGCGAAGCGAAAGCTTCGCGCCTTTTTGTTTTGGCGTGATGGTTTCTACTGGGACGGGGCGGGGGTCGTATCCGGCAAGGCGGACCAGGCGGCGCGCCTTTCATCCAGGACATCAAGCTGCTGCCGCGCCGCTTTCACGGCCAGTTCTCGGGCAGAGTTTCCGGGGTTGATGAGCGCGCTGATGGCGGGGTGACGGCCGGCGCCGGTCGGGGGCGGAGTGGGGCGCGAATTTTCCACGCCGCTATCACGGAGGTAGGTTTGCAGCACCTGCCGGTATTGGTCGATCAGGCCGGCGAGATTGAAGGCGCTGCGAAGCCGCAGGGCCGCGAGCAGATTGATTTTTTCGCGCAGCAATTGGCTCTGTGCCGGCGCGGCGGATTCCCGAAGCCAAGTTTGGAGGGGGACATCGGTGTGGAAGGGTTCGTCATTGGTGCTGGTCTGGACTTGGAGCGGGCAGCGCAGAATCTCATCCAGCTTGGCCAGGCTCTCAGCCCGCGTCCAGGTCTTGGCGGGGGTGGCGCCGACGATGTAGCAGGATTGAAGCGCCCACCATTTGGCGAGGTCCAGTTCGCGCGGGAACTGGCTGCGAAAGGCTTTCAAAAAACCGATGCGCCAATCCGGATCCCAAGGCAGTTCGGGCAGCATGGCGGCGAGGCCCGCCCCGCCGTTCTTCAATTCCAACAACTCGTATAGGAAAGCCAGCGCGCTGGTGCGGAAGAATTCGGCATTCTCGCCGGCGAGGATTTCGTTGGGCGGCTCGGCGAGTTCGTCGAGGGACATCAGCGGTTGTCGCCCCAGGCGTTCGCGGATTTTTTTCAGCGGATCGGCAGGGCGGAAGTTGCGTTGGGTGGAACGGGTGGTGCCTTGATTGCCCGCGCCTGGCGCGAGGAATGGCAGCACGAGTTCGAAATCGCTGTTGAGGAGAAGCAGTTGCGGCATTCCCTCGGCCAGCCAGAGCGGCAGGGTGGCGGATTGGTCGCGGGCGTTGCGATTTGCCATTTCCAACAGCAATACCTGGGTGATCACCCGCACCAACCGGACCGGCTCGATGGCATCGGGCAGTTCCATCCGATAGCTCCAGCCATTGGCGAAACGTTCGGAGGTGACGATTATGTCTTCGCCCGCATCCTGGAACGGATACAGGCCGATGCGGATTTTGCCCTGCGATTGATCGGATACGTTCAGGGTGTTCAGCAGGGCCTGCTTGATGCGTTCGCAGGAGACGGTCAACAGGGCGGCGTCCAAGTGAACCAACGCGCTTCCGGCTTCCGGCATACGGCCTGCGATGTCGCTGCCCATGATGATAAATTGTCCGGAGCGGCTGACGACGGCGTTGCCGCCGGGTTTCCAAGCGGGTTGCGCGAGCGGGGTGGGCTGGGCGAAGCCAGTCCACGGCAGCAGCCAGACCGACAGGAGAATGACCGGAGCGCGCTTCATGGTTCGGTCGGCCGCCGCCGGCGACTCACGATTTTTTTGCCGGCGTGGCGGCGGGCTTGGCTTCGGCTTTGGCCGTGGCGGCGGTGGATTCTTTCTTGGCGGAAGCCTTGTAGCCTTCGCTGCGGTAGTCGGTGATGTAAAAGCCGCTGCCTTTGAAGATGAGTCCGGCCCCCGCGCCGATGACGCGCTTGACCTTGCCCTTGCCCCAGCGTTTCTGTCCACAAACGTCTTCAGGGCAGACCGTCAGCGGGCTGGCGGCTATGGGCTGAAATTTTTCAAACTGTTGCCCGCATTTGGCGCAGGCGTATTCGTAAGTTGGCACGGTGGTAACTCTACCTTCAACCCGGCGGCGGTCAATCCAGATGACGATCGCCAGCGACTCTTTCACCCGCCGAAGCCCGCGAATTCTTCCTCCACCCGCAACGTGCGACCCAGCAGGATGTAGTCGTGCGTGACTCCTTTCATGTCGAGGACGTAATCCCGCAGATGCATCAGCTCGTTGAAGCCGAGTTGCGCCAGAACGTGACGGGCAATCTTGCGTTCACCGTTAACTTCCGCTTCCAGACGGTTTAGACCGCAGTGCCGGGCGATCTCAATCAACTCCGTCACCAGCACCTTCGACACATCGCGGCCGCGATCCTCTGGGTGCATCAGCAGGGTGATGATTCCGATATGTCGCCTCCAGCCGCTGCGGCGCTGGTGGATCGTCGCTTCGCCGATGATTTTTTCCCGGGCAGCATCAGGAGCGGGAGGTTGCGCTCGAAATCCGGCTGGCGACACCATCGGCGGAACAATGCCAGGGCGGCGATGAGCTGCTTCACAAACAGCCGTTCCTCCTCCAGGACGATCTGGAAGAATTATTACAGGCGGGTGTCGTCGCGCCGCTTCAGCGGGTGGACCACCACGGGCGTGCCATCGCGGAGTTTGAGCGACAGCGGGTATTTACCAATGTGTCTTCGAGCAACAAAATCAGCTTTTCTGGAGGCTGAATACAACACCACTGCACCCGTGCCGAAAGCCGGGAATTGGCGGATGCTCTCCGGGAGTTGACCGCTCAATACTTCGGCACGTTATGGTCGATCTCGTCTGACCAGGCGCTGATGCCGCCTTTGACGCTCTTGAGATATTTGAAGCCCTGCTCGCGCAGAAACGCCAACGCTTTCAGTGACCGCACGCCCGCTTTGCAGTGGATGTAGTATTGTGCGTTCGGGTCCAATTCCGTGAAGCGCTGTTGCAACTGGCTCAACGGCAGCAGCGGCACGCCCGCGACTTTCGCAATCTCGTATTCGTCCGCCTCGCGCACGTCGATGACTTTGATGCCGAGGCTCGGATTATCGAGCGCCTTCTTCATGTCTTGCACGGTGACTTCGTCGGGATTGCCGACGGGCACGGCAGGCTCGGGCGTGATGCCGCAGAACATCTCGTAATCGATCAACTCTTTGATGCTCGGATGGTCGCCGCAAATCGGGCACGCAGGGTCGCGGCGCAATTTGAGTTCGCGGAACTTCATGTCGAGCGCGTTGAAGAGCAGTAGCCGTCCGACGAGCGAGGCGCCCTTGCCGATGGCGAGCTTCAAGATTTCCGTGGCTTGGATGCAGCCGATGATGCCGGGCAACACGCCCAGCACGCCACCCTCCGCACAACTCGGCACCATGCCGGGCGGCGGCGGTTCGGGATACAGGCAGCGATAGCAAGGTCCGCCCAGATGCGGTGCGAACACGCTCGCCTGTCCCTCGAAGCGGAAGATCGAGCCGTAGATGTTCGGCTTCTGGAGCAGCACGCAGGCGTCGTTGGTGAGGTAGCGCGTCGGGAAATTATCCGTGCCGTCCACGACGATGTCGTAGGGGCGGATGAGGTCGAGCGCGTTCTCGGAGGAGATGCGGGTGTTGTGGATGACGACTTCGCAGTTCGGATTGATGCCCGCGATGGTTTCTTTGGCCGAAACCGCCTTGGGCCGGCCCACGTCGGCGTCCGTGTGCAGGATTTGCCGTTGCAGGTTGGAATAATCCACGGTGTCGAAATCCACGATGCCGATCTTGCCGATGCCGGCGGCCGCGAGATACATCGCGATGGGCGAGCCGAGACCGCCCGCGCCAATGCAGAGGACGCTGGTGGCTTTGATCTTCTTTTGCCCCGTCAAGCCGACTTCCGGCAGAATCAAGTGCCGCGAATACCGGCGGATTTCTTCGTTGTTCAGTTGCATAAAATAAGTCGAATCCAATTCGAGCGCGTCAGAGTAGAACGAACGGGGAATAAATCAAGCCGGGCAATTCACTGTCCGCCAGAGAATCAAGGTTTCATCTCGACTCTATCTGTGCCTAAATACCGGTATTGAAAACTATGGTCGCCCAAATCCAACGCCGCTCCCGCCTTCGTCCCACCCTCGCCATCGTCCTCGGCAGCGGCTTCAATCACGTCCTCGGGCGGCTCACCGTTGGTACGGCCATTCCTTACGCCAAACTCCCCGGCTTTCCCAAGCCGACCGTGGCCGGCCATGAGGGCAAACTCGTCATCGGCAAACTCGGCGGCACGCCCGTCATCGTATTGAGCGGGCGCGCGCACTATTACGAAGGCCATCCGATGGAGCGCGTCACGTTCGCGGTGCGCGTGCTGGCGGCCTGTGGCGTCAAAGATTTGCTGCTGACGAACGCGGCGGGCGGCATCAATCGGAAATTCCGCGCCGGCGATTTCATGGCGCTCACCGACCACATCAACTTCATGGGCGCAAACCCGCTCCGGCCTCTGCGGGGCGGCCACTATGAAAAACTTCCCCGCTTCGTGGATCTCACCCAGGTCTATGATGCCGCGCTCGCCGCGCTGCTTGCCCAAGCCGCGCGCCGGAGCAAGGTGAAATTGCAGCGCGGCGTGTATCTCGCCGTCAGCGGCCCGAGTTATGAGACTCCCGCCGAGATCCGCGCCTTCGCCGGCCTCGGGGCGGACGCCGTGGGCATGAGCACCGTGCCCGAGGCCATCGTCGCGCGGCAATGCGGCCTGCGCGTGGCCGGACTTTCGTGCATTACGAATCTCGCGGCTGGCATCAGCCGGGGCGCGCTCTCGCACGCGGAAGTCTTGGAGACGGCGGCTGCCGTGAAAACCCAAGCCGCCCATCTGCTGGAAATCTTCGCGAAACTTTATGGCCAAACCCGGAAAAACTGAACTCATCGCCGCCGCCGCTGCCGCGCGGAAACGCGCCGTCGCGCGGTATTCCAATTTCAAGGTCGGGGCCGCGCTGTTGACGACTGCCGGCGAAATCATCACCGGTGCGAATGTGGAAAGCGCGAGCTATGGTCTCACGTGCTGTGCGGAACGCGTGGCGCTTTTCAAGGCGTTGACGGAGGGGCACAAGTGTTTTACCGCCGTGGCCGTGGTGACGCGTTTTGCCGGCGGCGCGATGCCCTGCGGCGCGTGCCGGCAACTTCTGGCCGAATATGCGCCCACTGCGATGGTCTTCGTGGCCGACAGTGCGCGGCTGAAAAACATCCGCACCTTCCGCGTATCGGCACTGCTGCCGGGGGCGTTCAAGAAGTTTTAGCGGGTCCGTCGGCGTTGCTGTCCAGTCGCCCGTATTTCCGGATCTCCGGCCAGAGCCACGCCACGACCCCGACCACGAGAATCGTCCCAATCCCGCCGGTCACGACCGAAATTATCGCGCCCATGGCGATGGTGTTGCCTATAGCCGGGCCGCAGAGGTGCGCGACGGTGCCGGACTCGAAGCCGCCGAGTTCGTTCGAGGTGCCGATGAAGAGCGCATTGACAGACGAAACGCGCCCACGCTTTTCATCCGGCGTGAGCAACTGCACCAGCGTGTGCCGGACGACGACGCTCACGTTGTCTACCGCGCCGCAGATGAAGAGCATCGCGAACGAAACCCAGAACCACCGCGAAATCCCGAAGCCGATCGTCGCCAGCCCGAACGCTACCACGCTCCACAGCAGGGCCCGCCCCGCTTTTTCCATCGGCGGCCGGTGCGCCAGAAATAGCGCGCAGGCGAACGCACCGAGCGGCAGGGCCGATTGCAGCAAGCCCAGCCCGCCCGGCCCGACGCGCAGGATTTCCTTGGCGAACACCGGCAGCAGCGCGGTCGCGCCGCCGAGCAGCACGGCGAACATATCCAGCGTGATGACGCCGAGGATGAGCCGCGTACTGAAAACAAATTTGAATCCGGTAAGCAGGTTGGGGAGCGTCATCGGCTCGCGCCGGGTCACGACGTGCGTGGCGCGGACGCAACTGACGGTGATGAAGCACGCCAGCGCCGTTAGCATGGCGAACGCGTAGATGAACGCCGCCGGGTGGTGGGGCGAATATTTTTTCAGGACCGCCAGGGCTGCGCCGCCCACCGCCGGGCCGGCGACCGATGCGAGTTGGAACGTGCCGCTGTTCCACGTCACGGCGCGGGCGAACAATTCGCGCGGCACGAGGCTCGTGAGGAACGCGGAACTCGCTGGCCACAGGAAGGTGCGGGACGCCGCCGCCACGGTGAGGCAGACGTAAATCCAGAACACCGGTCCGTGAAACCACGAGATGAGCGCCAGCCCCAGGCTCGCGGTGACACTGACCGCCAGCGCAGCGAGGATGATGTGTTTACGGTTATGGTTGTCCGCGAGGTGGCCGGCCGGGAGGGTGAGCAGCACCATGGCGATCATTTCCGCCAGCCCGACAAATCCGAGCGCGAGCGCGGAGCCGGTGCGTTCATAGAGCTCCCAGAAGACGGCCACGGTGAGCATCTGTTGGCCCAGTACCGCGATTAAGCGCCCGCTCAGATACAGCCGGAAGTCGCGGAGGCGGAACACCGCATAGTGATCCAGCGGGTCGGGTTTCGCGGCAGCAGCGTTCATAAAATCGCGGCGAGTCTACCGAAATCATCAAGCAGGTCTAGCGTGGGGAAAATTGCAGCTGGTTGACTGCCGGAATTCCCGCAAGCGCGGTCTGCTATTAATGATGCGCTGCGGAGCAAAACGGGTCGCGGTCCGCGGTGGGCAGTTGGGAAATCGAAGCTGAAAAAACCCCGCGTATTTGTTGGGGCATCGGGGAAATCGGAATAACCGGAGGGGTAGAAAAATGGAGCGAGCGAAGGGATTCGAACCCTCGACACTCACGTTGGCAACGTGATGCTCTACCAGGCTGAGCTACGCTCGCTTCCTTGCGGACGCGCGTAAGTTAGAGAAACCAGCGAGGAAAGCAAGCGCGGTTTTTGCAGATGCGCAAACATCACAGCAGTCTTGCCCGGGCGGGTGGTTTCAACTCTGCAGCGGAGTCGCGCTGGTCGCCGCCAGCCAACCAAAATAATTCAAAAAACTTCTTGCAGCACAATTTGGTTCTGGTAGATTCGCCGTCCCGTTGCCCTAAAAAGCAATTGGTCAGCGCAGTTGCGGGCCGATAACTGATTCCCAGCAGGGACAGGAATAATGGTCTGCCGCTTCAAAGTTACTGACCGGGGATTTATTGATTTTATGCCAGTTAAATCATTTAGACCGCTGACGCCGTCCACGCGATATGTAACCATCGCGGACTTCAGCGACATTACCAAGACGAAGCCCGAAAAGAGCCTCGTGTTCATCCGCAAAAAGACGGGTGGGCGCAACCACTTTGGGCGCGTCACGAGCCGCGGCATCGGCGGCGGTCACAAGCAGAAAATCCGCACGGTGGATTTCAAGCGAAATAAGCACGGTATCGAGGCGACGGTCACGGCCATCGAATACGATCCGCGCCGCACGGCCCGGTTGGCGTTGTTGCAATACGACGATGGTGAAAAGGCCTACATCATCGCTCCGGTCGGCCTTTCTGTAGGTGCCAAGCTGATGAGCGGCCCAACGGCAGCCCCGGAAATCGGGAACAGTCTCCCGCTGAAAATCGTGCCCATCGGCGTCCCGATTCACTGTCTCGAACTCACCCCAGGTGGCGGTGCTCAGATGGTCCGGACAGCCGGCGGTTCGGCGACTTTGATGTCGCGCGACGAGGGTTACGCGCAGATTCGCCTGCCTTCAGGCGAAATCCGCAAGATCCATGAAGATTGCTATGCCACCCTCGGCCAAGTCGGCAACGTGACCCATGAAAACGTCATTCTGGGCAAGGCTGGCCGGAATCGCCACCGCGGTATCCATCCGCTCAGTCGTGCCGTGGCGAAGAACCCCGTCGACCACCCCATGGGCGGCGGCGCAGGCAAGACTTCTGGCGGCGGTCATCCGGTGACGCCTTGGGGTGTGATCACCAAGGGTTACAAGACTCGGGTGAAGCGCAAATACTCGAACCAATTCATCCTTGTGCGCCGGGATGGTCGTCCGATGAAACTGAAATAATTTATGGGTCGCTCGATTAAAAAAGGTCCGTTTGCGGATCAACATCTGTTGGACAAGGTGGTCAAGGCCAAGGCGGCGAACTCCAAGCTGCCCATCAAAACCTGGTCGCGGCGCTCGACGATCACGCCCGACTTTGTGGGGCTGACGTTCAGCGTGCACAACGGGAAGATTTTCAATGCCGTGTTCGTTACGGAAAACATGGTCGGCCACAAGCTCGGCGAATTTTCGCTGACGCGCACGTTCAAGAAGCACGGCGCGCACACGGCCAAGGCGGAGGCGAAATAGTCATTCTTATGCAAGTTCAAGCCATCATGAAAAACGTGCGGATGTCCTCGCAGAAGATGCGCGAGGTCGTGCGGCAGATCCAGGGGCTGCCGGCGCTGCAGGCGCAGGCGGTATTGCGGGTCGTCTCGCGCAAGTCGGCGCGGCTCGTGGCGAAGACTTTGGATTCGGCCATCGCCAATGCCGAAAACAACAACAACGTGAAGGCAGACAAACTGCGCGTGAAGGAAGCGGTCGCGGGCGCGGCCACGACGATCAAGCGGTTCACGCCCAAGGCGCGCGGCTCCGCCGGTCCGATCCTGAAACGCAACTGCCACATCAAGATCATTTTGACGGACGAATAATTTTTTATGGGTCAAAAAACCAATCCCACAGGCCTGCGGCTCGCCGTCAACAAAGACTGGCGCTCCAAGTGGTATGCCGACAAAAAGGAATTCGGCAAGTTGCTCTCCGAGGATCGCAAAATCCGCGCACTGCTGAAGAAGAAGCTGGAATCGGCCTCGGTGCCGAAGATCATGATCGAGCGCGCCGCGAGCCGCTGCCGGATCACGATTTTGACCGCGCGGCCCGGTGTGGTCATCGGTCGCAAGGGTTCGGAAATTGACAAACTCAAGGAAGACCTGGGCAAGATGACCGGCAAGGAAGTCTACGTGGACATCCAGGAAATCAAGTCGCCGGAAATCGACGCCCAGCTCGTCGCGGAAAATATCGTCCTGCAGTTGGAGCGCCGTGTTTCGTTCCGCCGCGCGATGAAGAAGGCTTTGCAGACAGCCAAGGATTTCGGTGCGGAAGGCATCAAGCTCCGCTGTGCCGGTCGCTTGGGTGGCGCGGAAATCGCGCGGGTCGAACAATATCACTGGGGCCGCGTTCCGTTGCACACGCTCCGGGCGCAGATTGACTACGGGTTTGCGGAAGCGCGCACCGTTTATGGCAAGCTCGGCGTAAAGTGCTGGATTTGCAAAGGCGACAACAAGCCGCAGCCCAAGGTGGCGGCGCCCGTTGCCGAGCCCGTCGGAAAGTAAAACCATTTTTTAGGAATTTGTTATGCCATTGATGCCCGCAAGAGTGAAGTATCGGAAAATGCACCGCGGCAGCCGCGCCGGGATGGCCACGGCAGGCCACACGGTTGCGTTTGGCGAATACGGCCTGCAAGCGATGGAGCGCTGCTGGCTCGATGCCAAGCAGATCGAGGCGGCGCGCGTGGCGATCAACCGTTACATGAAGCGCCGTGGCAAAATGTGGCTGCGCGTGTTTCCGCAGAAATCATTCACCAAGAAGCCGCTCGAAACCCGAATGGGTAAAGGCAAGGCGCCGCTCGAAGGCTGGGTGGCTGTCATCAAGCCGGCGAACGTGCTGTTTGAAGTGGACGGCGTGCCGGAAGTTGTGGCGCGTGAAAGCATGCGGCTGGCGGCGACAAAACTGCCGATTCGCACCAAATTTATTTCCCGCCACCACGTGGGCTAAGGCGGACGATCAAGTAACATGAAAATGTCTGAACTGAAAGATTTGACGCTCGTGGAGTTGTCGGCCAAAGGCCGCGACCTGCGGCAGGAGATTTTTAACCTGCGCCTGCAGCAGGCCAGCGCCCAGCTCGAAAAGCCGGCGCGGCTGCGTACGCTGCGCCGCGATATCGCGCGCGTCGAGACGCGCCTCACCGAACTGCGGAAGAAAGCTTAATCTCATATGGCCGAAGCAACGACAACTGTGAATCTGGACCGGGGCAATCGCAAAGAGCGCGTCGGCGAAGTCATCTCCAACAAGATGACCAAGACGATCGTGGTGCGCGTGGAACGCCGGTTCCCCCACCCGCAATTCAAGAAAGTGGTCACGGCGTTTTCAAAATTTTACGCGCATGACGAGAAGAGCGAGGCCAAGGTGGGCGATCGCGTGCGCATCCAGGAATCCCGGCCGCTCTCCAAGACCAAGCGCTGGCGCTTGGTGGAAATTGTGGAGCGCAACGCCGAACCTGAAAAAGTGGCGGTCTAATCCGATTTTATGCTGCAAATCCGTTCCAGTTTAGACGTGGCTGACAATACCGGCGCGAAAATCGCCTGGATGATCGGCGTGCAGGGACGCAACCAGACCTACGGCTCCGTGGGTGAGGTCATCAAGGTCCACATCAAAGTCGCCGCGCCTGACGGCACGGTGAAGAAGGGTGAAGTTTGCGACGCCGTGATCGTGCGCACGCGCCAGTCCATCCGCCGCAGCGATGGTTCGTATCTGCGGTTCGATAGCAATGCCTGCGTCATCATCGACAAGGAGCTGAACCCGCGCGGCACGCGCATCTTCGGCCCGATCGCGCGCGAGCTGCGCGACAAGAAGTTCATGAAAATCGTGTCGTTGGCGCCCGAAGTGATTTAATTTTATGGTCAAGTTTCATGTAAAAAAAGGTGACGAAGTGGTGGTGATTGCCGGCGCCCACAAGGGTAAGCGCGGCAAGATCCTCGAGGTCATCACCGGTAAACAGCGGGTGCGGATCGAAGCCGTGGCGATGATCAAAAAGCACACGCGCAAGAGCCAGGAAAACCCGAACGGCGCCATCGTGGAACGCGAAGGCACCGTGCATATCTCGAACGTGGCCAAGGCGGAAGCCTTTGATGCGCGCTCGGCCAAAAGCGGCGTGACCCCAGCGGCGACAACCTAAAATTTTAAAGCCCGTCACGGCCAAACCCGTGACCCCAAAAAATGAAAGCCAGACTTTACGAAAAATATAAGAGCGAAGTGGTGCCGGCGCTGAAGGAAAAGCGCAAATACACCAACGTCCACCAGATCCCCCGCATGGAGAAGATCGTGGTGAACATGGGCGTGAGCGCGTCGCTCGAAAAGGGTGCGGTTGAAGACGCCGCCAAGGATTTGACCATCATCACGGGCCGCAAGCCGGTGATCAACATCTCCCGCCACAGCATCGCCAACTTCAAACTGCGCGAAAACCAGGCCATTGGCTGCCGTGTGACGCTGCGCCGCGATGCGATGTATGAGTTTTTTGACCGGCTGGTGGCGGCCGCGCTGCCCCGGATCCGCGATTTCCGCGGGGTGTCGCCCAAGTCCTTTGACGGACGCGGCAACTATTCGCTGGGCGTGGCGGATCAGACCATTTTTCCGGAAATCGAACTGGAAAAAATCAAGCGCCAGCAGGGTATGGATATCACCATTGTGACCAGCGCCCCGACGAATGAAGAGGCGTTTGACTTGCTGAAACTCATGGGCATGCCGTTTGCCGAAAAGAAATAATTTATGGCCAAGAAATCATGGTTGGAGCGCAATAAGAAAAAGGCCGACACGGTCAAGAAATACGCCGCCTTGCGCGCGGAACTGAAGGCCAAGAAGGATTACGCCGGGCTGTCGAAGCTGCCAAAAAACGCCAGTCCCGTGCGCGTGATCAACCGCTGCGCCTTCACCGGCCGGCGGCACGGATATCTGCGGAAGTTCAATTGCTCCCGCTTGACGTTCCGGGAAGCAGCCTTGAACGGATTGATCCCCGGAGTGACGAAAGCCAGCTGGTAATTTTTTTATGACGGACACGATTTCAGACATGTTGACCCGGATTCGGAACGCTTCGCGCGTGACGTTGCCGGCGGTGGAAGTGCCGCACTCCAAAATGAAGGAGAGCATTGCCAAAATCCTCAAGGCCGAAGGCTATGTGGCTGAGGTCGCGGTCGAGGGCAAGACGGCTGCCACCAAGAAAATCAAGCTGGCTCTCAAGTATCAGGGCAAGAAGAGTGTGATTGAGGGCTTGCGCCGCGTGAGTTCACCCGGCCTGCGCCGCTACGTCGGAGCTACAGAGATTCCCCGCGTGCGCGGCGGTCTCGGTACCGCGATCCTCTCGACCTCCGAAGGCTTGATGACGGATTCGTCAGCCCGCAAAAAGAACTTAGGCGGTGAACTGGTCTGCTACGTCTGGTAAGGATTTTTATGTCACGAATTGGAAAACAACCCATCGCCATCCCCGCCAAAGTCAAGGTGGAGGTCAAAGGCCAGAAGGTTTTGGTCGAAGGCCCCAAGGGCAAGTTGAATTTTGACCTGCCCAAGCGCACCAGCCTCCAAGTGGAAGGCGCGAACGTGATCGTTGCCCGCGATGGCGAAGACGCCGAAGCGAAAGCATTGCACGGCCTTAGCCGCGCCTTGGTCAACAACATGGTCAAGGGCGTCAGCGAAGGCTTCAGCAAGAAGCTGGAAATTCAAGGCGTCGGCTTCAAAGCCGCCGTCCAAGGCAAAGTCGTCAACCTCAGCCTCGGCTACTCGCACCCTTTAAATTATGCCATTCCCGACCAGGTCAAGGTGACGGTTGAGGAAAACACCAAACTGACCATCGAAGGTCCGGACAAGCAGATCGTGGGTCGTGTCGCGGCGGAAATCCGCAGCTTCTATCCCCCCGAGCCGTATAAAGGCAAGGGCGTGCGCTACTCCGACGAACGCGTCGTGCGCAAGGAAGGCAAGACGGTCCAGTAATTTAAGTTCACGGCCAAACCGTGACGAAACAAAAATGAGAACGCAAAAAAAATTGGAATTGCACGAGCGGCGGCGTTGGCGGATCCGCAAAAAAGTCATCGGCACCGCGGCGCGTCCGCGCATGACGGTGTGCTTCACGAACAAGCACATCCACGTGCAGTTCATTGATGATGAGACCGGCGCGACGCTGGTCTCCACCTCGACCACCAGCAAGGCCATGCCCGACCGCGAGAAGCTTGCGGCCAACGTGGTCAGCGCGAAGAAGGTCGGCGCAGCGGCCGCCCAAGTGGCGCAGAGCAAAGGCATCAAGGCGGTCGTGTTCGACCGCGCTGGCGCCCGTTATCACGGCAAGGTCAAGGCCTTGGCTGATGCGGCCCGCGAAGCGGGATTGCAATTTTAACCAACTGAAAAGGATATTGTGGCTGAAGTAACTGAAAATGTTGTGCCCGAAGCGCCGAGTGGCGGCGCAGGTGGCGGTCGTGGTGCGGGTCGCGGCGGCCAAGGCGGTCGCGGCGGCAACGGTCCCGGACGCGGCGGTCCTCGCCGGCGCCCTCCAGGCGAATCGGATGTCTCCCGCGACGCTAGCGGCCAGGAATTGGTCGAGAAAGTCGTCTTTATCAACCGCTCGGCGAAAGTCGTCAAGGGCGGTCGCCGGTTCAGCTTCAGCGCGCTGGTCGTAGCTGGCGACAAGAAGGGTCGGGTGGGCATCGGTCTGGGCAAGGCTGTGGAGGTTTCCGAAGCCATCAAGAAGGGTGGCGAGCTCGCCAAGCGCAACATGCTGCCTGTGGTTGTCAGCAATGGGACGATTCCGCACGAGATTTTTTGCAGCTTCGATGGCGCGAAAATCATCCTGCGTCCTGCGTCACCCGGCACCGGCATCATTGCGGGCAAGAAGGTCCGCGCAATTCTGGAATCCGCCGGCATCAAAGATGTTTTGACGAAGTCACTTGGTTCGAAGAACGCGGCCAACGTGGTGAAAGCCACGCTCAATGGCCTGTTGAAGTTGCGCCTGCCTGAGGACATCTATGCAGCGCGTGGCCTGAAATACACCCCCCGGAAAATCGAGACCGCGCCTGAAGCTCCGGCAGTAGCGACGGTCGTAGCCTGATAATTTTTATGCGTCTCCATAATCTCAAACCCCGTCCCGGCTCGAAGCACCGCCGCAAGCGGCTCGGTCAGGGCGAATCCAGCGGCCACGGCAAGACCAGCGGTCGCGGCGGCAAGGGCCAGACAGCCCGTTCCGGCAGCTCGATCCGCATCGGTTTCGAAGGCGGCCAGATGCCACTCATCCGCCGCATTCCCAAGCGCGGTTTCAACAACAAGCGACACGCGACGGTTTACATTCCGGTCAACCTTGAATCATTGAACCAATTCGATAATGGCGCGGTCGTCAATGTGGAAGCTTTGGTCAAGGCCGGTCTCGCGAACGGCCCCGGCCAAGCCGCCATCAAGATTCTCGGCACGGGCGAAATCACGAAGAAGCTCAAGGTGACAGCGCACGCGTTCAGCGCCACAGCCAAGGAGAAAATCGAAAAGCTCGGCGGCACCTGCGAGGTTATCGCCAAGGTGGCCGCGCCTGCCAAAGCCTAGTCCCTGATTTCATCCGCCATGTTCGGCAACATCTACAACACATTCGTCAACTGCTTCAAGATTCCGGAGCTGAAGTCCCGGATTCTGTTCACGCTGTTGATTCTGATTGTCTGCCGACTGACCGCCATCATCCGGATTCCTGGGTTGGATGGCGCGGTGCTGGCCGCCTATTTTGACAACATGGCGGCGCACAGTGGCAGCGGTTTGCTTGGTATGGCCAGCATGTTCACCGGTGGCGCGCTGGAGCAATGCGCGATTGGCGCGCTGGGCATCATGCCATACATCAGCGCGACCATCATCATACAGTTGCTGACGGCGGTAGTGCCTTCGTTGAGCAAGCTCGCCCGCGAAGAAGGCGGCCGCACGCAGATTGTCAAATACGGACGTTATCTTACGGTGCTGCTATGCCTCGGTTGGGGCATCGCGACGACGATGGGCTGGGAAAATCCCGCGAGCGTGTTTCCAGGTTTCACCGGCAAGCTGGTGCTAGGCGAAAACCTCTGGTGGTATCGCATCCAGACCGTTTTGATTTTGACTACCGGCACGATGTTGCTGATGTGGCTCGGCGAACAAATCACCGAGCGCGGTATTGGCAACGGTATTTCTCTGATTATCACCGTGGGCATCGTAGCACGGTTGCCGCAGGCGGCCCAAGGCCTGATGGATATGTTGTCCAAAAGCGGGCCGGATCACAAATTTCCTCTGGGCACGCTGGTCATTCTGGTCGTGCTGCTGGCAGTGGTAATCGCGGGCGTGATTGCCATCACCCAGGCGCAGCGCAAGATTCCGGTGCAATACGCGCAGCGAGCGGTCGGGCGGAAGATGTATTCGGGCGGCACGTCGTTCATGCCGTTGAAAGTGAATTATGCGGGCGTGATGCCGGTCATTTTTGCCTCTTCCATTCTCATGTTTCCGCAATGGATTTTCAACGCGATCGGCAGCAACAATAACCTGAAGTTTTTCCGCGAACTCGCGCGGGCGTTGGATTACGGCTCGCCCTTGTATCTTCTGATCTACGGCCTGATGATTTTGTTCTTCTCCTATTTCTGGGTGGCCACGCAGTTCAATGAATTGCAGATTGCAGACGACCTGAAGAAGAATGGCGGCTACATCCCCGGCGTGCGTCCCGGTCAGGCGACCAGCAGCTTTTTGCATAACTCGATGAGCCGGCTCACGCTGGCGGGCGCGATTTTCCTCACGGTCATCGCGGTGATTCCCATCATACTCTCGCGCGTGATGCGCGTGCCAGATTCGGTCGCTCAATTTTTTGGTGGCACCAGCATGTTGATCATGGTCGGCGTACTGTTGGACACGATGCGCCAGATGGAGTCACACCTGCTCATGCGTCATTACGACGGCTTCCTAAAAAAAGGCCGGGTGCGCGGGCGGTTCTGATTCCGTTGTGGCCGCGATCATTTTGAAAACCGAGCGGGACTTGGCCGCAATGCGGCCAGCCGGCAAGGTGGCGGGGATGGTGCTGGAAGAAGTGGCGGCGTTCATCCGTCCGGGCGTGACGACAAAAGAAATCGATGCGTTCGCCGGGGGGTGCATCAACCGTCACGGCGCGAAGAGCGCGTTTTTGGGATACCGGAAGTATCCGTGTCAGATTTGTATTTCAGTGAACGAGGAAGTCGTTCACGGGTTGGCGGGTAACCGCCGGGTGGAATTCGGCGACATCGTCAGCTTGGATGTCGGCGTAGTGGTGAATGGATTTGTTGGTGATACGGCCAAAACCGTGGCTGTCGGTGGCTGTGGAGTCGCCGCGCAGCGGTTGATGGACGTGACGCAGCAGGCTTTGAGCGAGGGCATCGCCCAAGCCGTGTCCGGCAACCGGGTGGTGGACATTTCGCGGGCCATCCAGCGCTACGTCGAGGCCAATGGCTGCAGCGTCGTGCGGGAATTTGTCGGTCACGGAGTCGGGCGGTCATTACATGAGGAGCCGCAGATTCCGAATTTTGACGAGGGTAAAAAATCCTCGCCGAAGTTGAAGCCGGGCATGACTTTGGCCATCGAACCGATGGTGAATGCCGGCGCGGCTAACGTGAAGATTTTGAAAGATGGCTGGACAGTGGTGACGCAGGATGGTTCACTGTCCGCCCATTTTGAGCATACCGTTTTGGTAACGGAAGGTAAGCCGGAGATTTTGACGTGGCCGGAAACGATGCCATCACGGTAGGCGGTTTAGTCATCGCCGCGTTGCCGCATAACCTGTATCAGGTGAAGCTGCCAAATGGACATCAGGTGCTGGGGCATCTGACGGGGTCAGCCCGGCGAAACCAGGCTTCGCTGGCGGTTGGAAAAGAAGTCGTTTTGGAAATGTCGCCGTTCGATTTGTCGAAAGGGCGGATTCGGTTGGAAGAGAAATAAATTTTATGAAGGTTCGCGCATCAGTCAAAAAGCTGTGTGAAAATTGCAAGATCGTGAAACGCAAGGGCGTCATTCGCGTCATCTGTACCAACACGCGGCACAAGCAACGGCAAGGCTAATCATATTTTATGGCACGTATCATAGGTGTTGAGATTCCCGGCGAAAAGCGCATCGATATTGCGCTCCGCTACATTTACGGCATCGGCCCGGTCAACGCGAAAGTCATCTTGGCCAACGCGAAGATTGACCCCAGCATCCGGGCTAAGAACCTTACCGAAGCGCAGATGTCCCAGATCGTTCATGCGATCCAAGAGGGCAAATACGTGATCGAAGGTGACCTGCGCCGCGAACTCGGTATGAACCTTAAGCGGTTGCAGGGTATCAAGTGCTACCGTGGCGTCCGTCACCTGCGCAGCCTGCCTGTGCGCGGTCAACGCACCCAGACCAACGCCCGCACCCGCAAAGGCCCGCGTAAGACGGTCGGCGTGCAGCGCAACCCGAACGCCAAAGCCGGCATCAGCTAAATCCAATTTGACGTATGTCTGAAGAAATAAAAAAGAAGCCCGCCAAAGAGGCGAAACCCGAAGCCGCGGAAAAGAAGGCCGCCAAAACCGAAGGGGAAAAGCCCGCCAAAAAGGCTGCCGCCGAAGGCGTCGCTCCCGCACCGAAGCCCGTTGAGGGCATTGTTGCCGCTGTGGCCGCGCCGACAGCAGCCGAACTGCTCGGCGAGGACGCGAATGCGAAAAAAATCGTCAAGGCCAAGGGATCGAAAAACATTTCAGTGGGCGTGGCCAACATTCTGGCGACGTTCAACAACACCCAGGTCACAATCACCGATATGCAGGGCAACCTGATTGGTTGGTCCGCCGCCGGCAAGGTCGGTTTCAAAGGCTCCCGCAAAAGCACGGCTTACGCTGCCCAGATGGTGGCGCAAGATGCTGCCCGTCAGGCGATGTCCCACGGTATGCGCGAAGTCGAAATCCGCGTCAAAGGTCCTGGCTCTGGCCGCGAGTCCGCCATCCGCGCCTTGCAGGCGATCGGTTTGGAAATCAATTGCATCAAGGATGTGACGCCGGTGCCGCATAACGGCTGCCGCCCCAAAAAGAAACGCCGCGTGTAATCGGCCAGCAACCTTAACTTTTAACTATCAACTAACATGGCTCGTTATACAGGTCCTCGCGTTCGCATCAGCCGCCGCTTCGGTGTGCCCATTTTTGGTCCTTCGAAATATTTGGAGCGCCGCAATTACGGCCCCGGCGTCCACGGCCCCAAGTCCCGCCGCAAGCACACCGATTATGGTCTCGGCCTGATTGAGAAGCAGAAGCTGCGTTATTACTATGGACTGATGGAAAAACAGTTTCGCGGTGTTTACGAACGTGCGAAGCAGAAGCGCGGCATCACGGGTGAAACGATGTTGCAGATTTTGGAGACGCGCTTGGACAATGTGGTTTACCACCTTGGCTTCGCGAACTCCCGCGCTGCGGCGCGCCAGATGGTTTCCCACGGTCACATCACTGTGAATGGCCGCAAGGTGGACGTTTCTTCGTTCGCCCTCAAGGTCAACGACGTGGTGCAAGCCAAGAATACCAATGCCTCCCGCCAGTTGGCGACGAAGGGCATGGAAATCTCCACCAGCCGCGCGGTGCCGGAATGGCTATCGCTGAACAAGGAAGAGTTGAAGGGCGTCGTGATGCGCATTCCGTCGCGCGACGAGATTCAGCCCATTGCCAACGAGCAGGCCGTTGTTGAATTTTATTCCCGCTAAGTCAAACCCGTCCGCCGTGAGGCGGACACAATGCAATTACATGGATCGGTTCGGCCTCGGGAATAATTAAGGCCGGTCCGGTCAGATTAAAATTGCCAGAAAGAAAGTTATGCCAGTTCGTTTAGGACGTTTCGAAATGCCCAAGCGGTTGCAGAAAGAAGAAGCCACCGCCACCGCCAACTACGCCAAATTCGTCGCCGATCCGTTTGAAACCGGTTACGGCCACACCATTGGCAACTCGCTCCGCCGCGTGCTCCTCAGCTCGCTTGAAGGCGCGGCCATCACCTCCATCAAGGTGGACGGTGCGATGCACGAGTTCGCCACCATCGAAGGCGTCGTTGAAGATGTCACCGACATCGTGCTCAATCTCAAGAAAGTCAAGTTCAAGGCCCATAGCCGCGAGGAGCAGACGCTGCTCCTTTCCGCCAACAAAGAGGGCGCCGTGACCGCTGCGGACATCCAAGTCAACCAGAACGTTGAGTTGGTGAACCCCGACCAGCACATCTGCACCCTCGACAAGAAGAAAAAATTCGAGATGGAACTGACCGTCAAAGTCGGACGCGGCTTCCTCTCCAACGACGAAAACAAGAAGCCCGGCCAGGCCATCGGCGTCATCGCCATTGACTCCCTGTTCTCACCAGTGACCCGCGTGCGCTATGCCGTTGAGTCTGCTCGCGTCGGCAACCGCACCGACTACGACCGTCTGGTGCTGGAAATCTGGACCGATGGCCGCATCACCCCCGATGACGCCCTCACCCAATCCTCTGCGATCTTGGCGCACCACCTCGATGTCTTCGTGGGCTACGACAAGAATGCCATCGAATTCGAGGAAGTTGCCGACAAGCAGGACGAAGAAAAGAGCAAGATGAAGAAGCTGCTCAACATGAGCGTCAACGAAATTGAGCTCTCCGTCCGCGCTGCGAACTGCCTCAACAACGCCAACATCACCACCGTCGGGCAGCTCGCCATGAAGAGCGAACAGGAAATGCTGAAGTATCGCAACTTCGGGAAGAAATCGCTCAACGAGATCAAGGACAAGCTGACCAGCCTCAACCTGAATCTCGGTATGACTTTCGAGCCGGAGCTGCTTGATTCACCCAAGGACGACGCCGCGAAAGCCACCGCCGACAACAACTAGAGTTTATGCGCCACTTAAAGCGAACCGCCAAGTTGGGCCGCACCGGGACACACCGGAATGCGATGCTCGCCAACATGGTCTGCAGTCTGATCAAACACAAACGCATCATCACCTCCATGGCCAAGGCCAAGGCCGCCCGCTCCGTGGCGGAGAAGATGGTCACGCTCGGCAAAAGCGGCACCATCCACGCCCGCCGGCTGGCCTCCGCCCGGCTGTTGGGTCAGGAAGATGCCGTGCGTATGCTGTTCAACGAAATCGCCCCCACGCAAAAGGAGCGCAAGGGTGGTTATACCCGCATCATCCAGATGCACCAGCGGCAGGGGGATGCCTCCCAGCGCGTTATTTTGGAATTCGTCGACGTGCCGGCAGCGCCCGAGGCAGCCGCGCCGACTGCGGAAAAAACCGCTGCTGAGCCCAAAGCTGCAGCGAAAAAGTAAAACCAGCCTGACTATTTCAAAGCCCGTCCCTTCGGACGGGCTTTTTTGCTTTCGCGTCCGCAGCCATGATGGTTGTGATCAAAATCCCGGGCGAAATAACTTTTCAAATCCGGCTGGGTCTGGTTTATTAAACGCCCATTGCGCACGTGGTGGAATTGGCAGACACGCTACTTTGAGGTGGTAGTGCCGTGAGGCGTGCAGGTTCAAGTCCTGCCGTGCGCACCAAGTTTTATTCCCGGGGGTTCAGGGATTCCGCTTTCAGTCTTCCGCAAACAAATAATTCAAATCCACCGCCGAGAGGCTGCGGGCGAAGCCTTCTTCGCCGAGCACGTCGCCGATGGTCTTGGCTTTGCTCTGCTGCAGTTCCCAGATTTTTTCCTCCACTGTGCCGGGTGCGATGAGACGGTAGGCGTTCACCGTCTGCGTCTGGCCGATGCGGTGCGAGCGGTCGATGGCCTGCGCTTCGACCGCCGGATTCCACCAGGGGTCGTAGAGCACGACGTAGCTGGCGCTGATGAGATTCAAGCCCGTGCCGGCAGCGCGGAGGCTGAGCAGGAATACGCCGGGTTCGCCGTCGTTGGTGAAGGCATTCACGACTTCCTGCCGGTCCTTGGTTTGGCCGGTGAGCAGATGCGTTTTGATGCCGCGGGCGAGGCATTCCTTTTCCAGCAATTGCAGCATCTGCACGAACTGTGAGAAGACGAGGATTTTCTGCTTCTCGGCCAGCAACGGTTCGAGCAGTTCAAACATCGTGTCCGTCTTGCCGCTGGCGGAATCGTTGCCGACGAGGCGCGGGTGGCAGCAGATCTGCCGCAGGCGCGTGAGCGCGGCGAGGACGTGCATCTTGGACTTGTTCAAGCCCTGCGTCTCCACGGCTTTCATCACCTGCTCGCGGCTGCGGCGGAGTTCGGCGAGGTAAAGTTTCTTCTGCTCGTCGCCAAGGTTGCAATCGAGGCGTTGCTCGGTGCGGTCGGGCAAATCTTTTGCGACGTGCTTCTTGAGCCGGCGCAGCAGCAGCGGGCGCAACTTGGCCGCGAGCCGGCGGCGCGCGATGCGTTGGGCGCAGACGCCGTCGGCGGCCTCGGGAACTTCCTCGGGAATCTCGCCGGGCGGCGCGGCGGCGGCTCGCGGCTCGTAGGTTTCGCTGAAATGATCCTGATTGCCGAGGTAGCCGGGCTGGATGAAATCCACGATGCTCCAGAGGTCGAGCAGGCGGTTCTCCAGCGGCGTGCCGGTGAGCGCGAGGCGGTGGTCGGACTTGAGCTGCTTCACCGAGAGCGTGACCTGCGCGCCGGGGTTCTTGATGAACTGCGCCTCGTCGAGGATGACGGCGTGGAAGGCGAATTTCTGCAGCTCCTCGAGGTCGCGGCGGAGCAGGGCGTAATTGGTGACGATGAGGTCGTGCTGTGGGATCTGTTTCCGCAAATTGTGCCGCGCCGCGCCGCTCTCGAGCACGAGGACTTTCATGCCGGGCGTGAACTTCTCCGCTTCGCGCCGCCAGTTGTGCAACACGGACGCGGGGCAGATGACGAGCGAGGGCTTGGGATTCTTGCCGTTGCGTTCCTTGAGCCATGCGAGCCAGGCGAGGGCTTGGAGCGTTTTGCCGAGACCCATGTCGTCGGCAAGGATACCGCCGAGCTTGACGCTGGCGAGGTGGCAGAGGAAATCAAAACCTTCCTGCTGATATGGCCGCAGTTCGGCCTTGAGGCCGGCGGGGAGCGGGATGGCGGGCACGCCCTTGAATTCCTTGATACGCTCGCGCAAGGCTTGCGCGGCAGGCGAATCGGCGAAGCGGGTGAAGTCGTCGTCGTCCAGATGCGCGGCCTGTTCGAGGCCGATGCGGGTGGCGTTGGCGGTGAGGCCGTCCACGCCGAGGTCGGCCATGGCTTCGTGCGCGTTTTGCGTGGCGTCCACGTCCAACTCCACCCAGCCGGAGTCAGGCAGCTTGACAAAGCGGCCGGTGGCGGCAGCGAGGCGTTCAAGATCGGCTTTGGAAAGGCGCATGCCTTCGGCTTCCCATTCGGCGGATACGGCGAGCCAGTCAATGCCGCTGCCCTTCACAATGATCTTCGGGCGCAACTGGCGCGGTTGGAGGAAGAGGCGATGGAACGCGGGGTTGCCGAGGTATTCGGTTTCCTTGGGGCGATATGGCCACGCGGCGGCCAGCTGGCCGAGGAAATTTTCATTCGCGTCGCCGACCCAGAG
>Ga0075471_10000477_pt1 | contig 23912 bp, 20 predicted proteins | sample DEB19_08_DNA_2_FD_74787 | JGI IMG/M metagenome (GOLD analysis project Ga0075471, IMG submission 74787) | Aqueous microbial communities from the Delaware River and Bay under freshwater to marine salinity gradient to study organic matter... | ecosystem: Environmental > Aquatic > Marine > Coastal ...
ATCGTGGTCCCGAGCTCGCGGAGCGCGAGGGCCGAGCACTCGATGTGCCAGCCCGGACGGCCGGGTCCCCACATCGCATCCCACGACGGTTCGTCTGGCGCGGACGGGTGCCACAGGACGAAGTCGAGCGGGTTCCTCTTCGCCGGGTCGTCGGGGTTCCCGCCCCGCTCGCGGGCGAATGCGACCATCTGTTCGTTCGTGTAGTGCGAGATCTCGCCGAAACCCGGCGACTTCGAGACGTCGAAGAAGACCGACCCGTCGACCACGTAGGCATACCCGCGGTCGAGCACCATCCCGATGAAACCGCGGATGTCCGAGATGGCCGACGAGGCACGTGGTGCGCTGTGCACCGGCAGCGCCTCGAGCGCCTCCATGTCGCGGTTGAAGCGGGCTTCCTCGCCGGCCGCGAGATCCAGGTAGTGGACGCCCAGCTCCCGGGCCTTGGCAAAGAGCGGGTCGTCCACATCGGTGACGTTGCGGACGCACCGCACCTGGTGGCCGAGGTCGATGAGCCTCCGCTGCAGGACGTCATAGAACACGAATGTCGACGCGTGCCCCAGGTGGGTTGCGTCGTACGGCGTGATGCCGCATGTGTACATCGTGACGAGCGGGCCGGGCTCGAACGGGACCACCTCGCGGCGGGCCGTGTCGTACAGACGGATCGGCATCGCCTATGCCCGGGGGTCCTTCTTGATCCCCGTGAGTTTCGGCGCGACCCGCGTCTTGTACCGCACGTTCAGCTGCAGGAGCACCGCGGTGAAGGCCTCGATGGCGGTGGCGTTGGAGAGCTCACCCGCGTCGAGGGGCCGGCACCCCGGGATGTGCGACACGATGTCCATCGCGATGCGGGTGGCCTCCGGGTCGTCGGAGCAGATGAGCACGTCACTGTCGATCGGGTCACCGAGATGCCCGAGTTCCTTCGCGGGCAGGTGGTGGAACGCGGCGACCACCCTGCACTCGGGCACTGCGGCCTGCACGTGGGCCGCCACGCTGCCGCGCGGGGGGACGAGCGGCTGGAACTCCCCGCCGACCCGCACGAGTGCGTTGGCCATGCTGATGACGACCTTGCCGCGGAGGTGCTCGATGTTGTCCTGCGCCGTCGTCGCGGCGGAGTCCCACGGGGTCGCTAGCACGACGACGTCGCACGAGGCCGCCTCCACGTTGTCGCCCGCGGTGACGGGCAGGTCGAGTGCCGGCCACGCGGACTTCAGGCCGTCCACTGCCTCCATCGCGCGGTAGCGGGACCGCGAACCGATGACCACCTCGTAGCCGATGGATGCCAGTCTGGCCCCGAGTGCACTTCCGGCCGGACCGGTGCCGCCGAGTATTCCGATACGCATCCACGAGAGCCTTACACACGAGGGCCTGCCGAACTACGGTTCAGCGCATGGGTCTTCTCGACGGCAAGAAAATAGTGGTCACAGGCGTCCTCACCGATGCCTCGCTCGCCTTCGGGGTGGCCCGCCTCGCCCAGCGGGAAGGTGCGGAGGTCGTGCTCACCGGTGCGGGCCGGGCGCTCTCGCTGACGCAGCGCACCGCGCGGAAACTGGACACCCCTGCAGAGGTGTTCGAGTTCGACGTCACCGTGGACGAGCACGTCACGTCTGTCCGCGAGTCGGTGCGCGCAAGCCTCGGCCGCGTCGACGGCGTCGTCCACTCGATCGGGTACGCACCCGAGGTCTGCCTCGGTGACGACTTCATGGCGCCGCAGTGGTCAGACGTCTCCGTCGCCGTGCAGATCTCGGCCTACTCGCTGAAGACGCTCGCCGAGGCGTTCCTTCCGCTGATGGGCCCGGGCTCCACGATCGTCGGGATGGACTTCGACAACTCCGTCGCGTGGCCCGCCTACAACTGGATGGGGGTCGCCAAGGCGGCGCTCGAGTCCACGAGCCGCTATCTCGCCAAGGAGCTCGGGCCCCGCGGCATCCGCTGCAACCTGGTGGCCGCCGGCCCGATCCGCACGATGGCGGCGAAGTCGATCCCGGGCTTCAAGAAGTTCGAGGACGTGTGGGACGACCGTGCGCCGCTCGGCTGGGACGTGAACGACTCCTCCCCCGTTGCCCGCACCACCGTGGCCCTCCTGTCCGACTGGTTCCCCGCCACCACGGGCGAGATCGTCCACGTGGACGGCGGCTACCACGCGATGGGGGCATGAACCGGCTGGGTGCGGCATCCTCGCCGTACCTCCGCCAGCACCGCGACAACCCGGTCCACTGGTGGGAGTGGGGCGACGACGCCTTCGAGGAGGCCCGAGCCACCGGCCGGCCGGTGCTCCTCTCCGTCGGTTACTCGGCGTGCCACTGGTGCCACGTGATGGCGCACGAGAGTTTCGAGGACGGCGAGGTAGCCGAGGTGATGAACTCGCTGTTCGTCAACGTGAAGGTCGACCGCGAGGAACGCCCCGATGTCGATGCCGTCTACATGGATGCGGTCCAGGCCATGACAGGTCGCGGCGGCTGGCCCATGACCGTCTTCCTCACCCCCGCGGGTGAGCCGTTCTTCGGCGGCACCTACTACCCGAGGGAGTCCTTCCTGCGCCTGCTTGCCGCCGTCGACGACGCATGGCGCAACAAACGCGCGGAACTCCAGCAGAACATCGACGCCCTCGTCGAGGTGGTGGGCCGCACGGCTGCACTCCCCCCTGCCGACGGCTACGACGTGGCGGCTCTCGTTGACTCCGTCGTTGCGGACCTCACGGCCCGGCACGACTCCAGGTGGGGCGGGTTCGGTGGCGCACCGAAATTCCCCGGCACGTTCTCGCTCGACCTGCTGCTGCGCCGCCACATCGACACCGGCGACCCCGCATTGCGCTCGATGGTCACGCTGTCGCTGGACGCCATGGCGTGCGGGGGGATGTACGACCAGATCGGCGGCGGGTTCGCGCGGTACAGCGTGGACGAGAGATGGCTGGTGCCGCATTTCGAGAAGATGCTCTACGACCAGGCACTGCTCGGCCGTGCCTACGTCCACGCGTGGAAGTCGCTCGGGCACGCCCGCCATTTCCAGGTGGCGGCGGAGACCGTCGACTACGTGCTCGCCAGCATGCGCCACCCGCTCGGGGGTTTCTTCAGTGCCGAGGACGCGGACTCACTCGATGCGCACGGGCACAGCGAGGAGGGCGCGTTCTACACGTGGACTCCCGCCGAGGTGCGGGAGGTTCTCGGCGAGTGGGCGGATGCCGCGTGCGCGTTCTGGGGCATCACCGACGAGGGGAACTTCGAGGGCCGGTCCATACCGAACCGCATCCACGCCCGGCCGGACATCGGGAGACCCGACACCATCGAGCGCTGCCGCCGGGCGCTCGACGCGGCCCGGGCGGAACGGCCGCGGCCCGGACTGGACGACAAGGTGCTCACCGAGTGGAACGCGATGTTCCTCTCGACACTCGCCGAGGCGGCCCTGCTCGCCGGGAACGACAGGTGGAAGGCTGCCGCTGTCGCGAACGGGATGTTCCTGTGGGAGAACCTGCGCGCACCCGACGGCACGTGGAGACGCAGTTGGCAGGCCGGTGCCGAGCCGCAGGCCCGGCACCGGGCGCTGGCCAATGATCTCGCGCACCTCGTCGATGCCTTCACACGCCTGTACGAGCTCACCGGGAACGAGACATGGCTGCTGCGCGCGGTGGAGACCGCGGGGCGACTGGTGGACGATCACTGGGACGGCACCAACGGCGGTCTCTTCACCACTGCCAACGACGGCGAGCAACTGGTGGCGCGGCAGAAGGACCTCATGGACAATGCGACCCCGTCGGCCAACTCCACGGCGGCGCTCGCGTTCCTGCGCCTCGCCGCGCTCACGGGGAACCGCGAGTTCACCGCCCGCGCACGCGGGATACTGCGGTTGCTCGCGCGTGTCGCGCCGCAGGCACCCTCGGCCTTCTCGCACGCGATGTGGGCCTTCGAACTGGATTCCGTCGGCACCACCGAGGTCGTCATCCCCGGCGTCCAGCCCGGGTTGCTCCGTGCGTACTGCTCGGCGTGGCACCCGTACGCCGTTCTCGCCCACGGCTCCCCCATGGAGGGGCCGCTGTGGGAGGGCAGGACGGAGGGGAACGCCTACGTGTGCTCGGGGTACGTGTGCCTCAGCCCCGCCACGACCGCCGCGGAACTCGTCGACAGGCTCAGCCCCAGCCGCCCCACCTGACGGTCTCGGCGCCGGTCCTGCCGCGACGCGATGCACTGGCCCCCTTGCGGCCGGGCCGCGGCGACGGATGCCCTGCAGCCACTGCGCCGATGATCCCGACGTCAACGGGTATGCCGAGTGCCTCGCGCACCCGGTCGCCGTTCGCGACGGCGAAGAACAGGGCCCCGAGACCCGCATCGTGCAGTGCGTGCAGGAACGTCATTGTCGCCATGGCCCCGTCGATGGTCCAGTACGGAGCCGGCCACGCGTGCTCGTCCGCACCGAGGCCTGTGCGCGCCTTGTCGGGTTCCGAGTAGCGCTCGAGGTACGCCCCGGGGGACACGGTGACCACGCCGACGAATCCGGCGCGCAGGAGACCGGGGAATGCGAAAGTCGGTCGGGCGGAAACGGGGAGCGCCGCGTCCCAGTACAGCGACGTCTCGGCACCGAGCAACCCCACCACGTGCCATCCCTGCGTCTTGCCGGCGCTCGGGGACCGTGCCGCGAGACCGAGGCATTCCTCGATCACTTCCCTGCCGACGGGCTCGTCGGTGAAGTCGCGGGTCATCCCGCGCGTCCTGACGAGGTCCGCGAACTCCACGCCTAGGAGCGGGCGCCGAGCTTGACGAGACTCTCGGCCATCGCCCACCCGTGGACGATGAGCACCCCGCCCTTCTTCGCGTTCACGTCCTTGAACAGGGCTGCTATGTCCGCGGGCACCTTCTCGGGCTTCGACGACTCGTGGTCGAGGAAACCCGACTGCCCCGCCTGTTTCACCACGAACGACTGCTCGTCGTACTGAGCATCCACCCCGAACCTCTTCGCGAGCCGGCGGCCCCATGCACGTTCCTCGCCGACGGCACGGTGGCCGTTGCGGGGGATGATCTCGGTGAGCGACTTGAACGCCTCGACCGCACCCGGGGAGGCAAACCGCGACCCGACCACGACGTCCTCGTCGGGGAACGCCATGAGTGCGCGGTGGTAGGCCTCGGCCATGAGGCCCTTCAGCACCTGGTCCCGTTTCGACGAGCGCTTGACGGACATGAGACCGATCAGCACGCACGGCGTGCCCCCGATGCGCTCGAGCGTGGAGAATGTGACGCCGTGCAGCTTGCCGTCGACCCGTGCAAGGGTGCACAGGACCCAGTCGTCCTTGGCGCGCGCCAGCTCGGCCTGGCCGAACGCACCCTCGACGGACAGCATCTCCTCGAGCTGCTGCTCGGAGAGGGCACTGCTGTCCTGCGTGACGACTTCCAACGACATCTAGTGAAGGCTCCCTCGGGGTGAAATCGGCCGGTCAGCCGTGTTTCGCGACCGCTCCATTCTGCCATTCCGGGGACCTTTTGCCCCCAACCGGACCGTTGTCAGAGGATTTTGACCGCATCCGCGCCGAAGTTCACCCGCAGCGGACCGAGCACCTTGTCGGCGTCCACGAGGAGCTTCGGCCCGGTGCTGAATTGCCTTCCCGACGAGAGGCTGATCTTGATGGGTGAGAGTCCCGGGTAGTCCGAGATGATGCCCCGGAGGACCTCGAGGCTCTCCGCAGTGATGCCGCTCGGCAGCGTGACCACCACCTCGGGAATTCGCTTGTCCAGGTCGTCGATGACCGTGATCTTCTGCGCGGTGAAGCTGGAGCGCCCCTCGTCGGTGCGGTTGAGACGGCCGTTCACCTCGACGACGACGTCGTCGGCGAGAAGATGCCCGTACTGGGTGAGGGTGCGGGCGAAGACGGTGACCTCGATGCTGGACTCGAGGTCCTCGAGCACGAACGTGGCCATCTGGTCACCCTTCTTCGTGTACCGGCGCGACATCTTGGTGACGAGCCCGCCGATGGTGACCATTCCCTCGCCGCGGCCCTCGAGGTCGGCGATTGAGGTGTCGACGCGGCGGCGCAGGGTGGCCTCGAAGCCCATGAGCGGGTGGTCGGACACGTAGAGGCCGAGCATCTCCTTCTCGTGCCGCAATTGGTCCATCTTGTCGAACTGCTCCGCGGGCACGGCGATCTGGTCGCTCCAGCCGGAGTCATCGCCGGACTCGATCTCGCCGAACAGCGACATCACCCCGCGCTCGTGCTCGCGCTTCGCGACGACGGCCGCGTCGATGATCGACTCGAACACCATGAGCAGACCGCGCCGCGGGTGGCCGAGGGAGTCGAACGCCCCGGCCTTGACCAGCGACTCGACGGCCCTCTTGTTGAGGGCCTGGTCGGGAACCCGGGAGGCAAAATCATGGAAGGAGGCGAACGGGCCGTTCGCCTCGCGCTCGGCGATGATGAGCTCGACCTGCCCCTCGCCGACGTTGCGCACGGCGGACAGCCCGAACACGATGGTGCGTTCCCCGTTGGCCGTGACCGCCACGAAGTCGGACTGGCTGCGGTTGATGTCGGGGTTCACGACGGTGATGCCGAGCGCGCGCGCATCGGCCAGGTGCACGGCGGCCTTGTCGTAGTTGCCCTTCACCGATGTGAGGAGGCAGGCGACGTACTCGACCGGGTAGTGGGCCTTCAGGTAGGCCGTCTGGTAGCTGATGAGTCCGTAGCCGAACGTGTGGCTCTTGTTGAACGCGTAGTCGGCGAACTTGCGGATGACTGCGAAGAGCTGCACCCCCAGCTCGCGCCCGTACCCGGTGGCCTCGCACCCCTCGACGAAGCCCTCCTCCTCGGCCGCCATCACCTTGGGGTCCTTCTTGCCGCACGCCTTGCGCAGGTTGTCCGCCTGGGCCAGTGAGTACCCCGCGAACCTCTGCGCGACGCGCATCATGCTCTCCTGGTACACCATGAGCCCGTACGTGTCGTGCAGCAGCTCCTTCGCCTCGGGGTGGAAGTACTCGGGTGTCTTGCGGTTGTTCTTGTAGTCCGCGTAGTCGTTGTGCATGTTCGCGCTCATGGGGCCCGGGCGGTAGAGCGCGAGCACCGCACTGACGTCCTCGAACGACGTCGGCTTCATGGAGCGCAGGAGACTGCGCATGGGCGGGGACTCGAGCTGGAACACACCGATGGTGTCGCCCCTGCCGAGCAGCTCGAAGGTGGGTTGGTCGTCGAGAGGGACGGCGTCGATGTCGAAGGCCGGGTCCCTGTGGCGCCGGACCATCTCGACTGTGTCGGTGATGACGTCGAGGTTCCGCAGGCCGAGGAAGTCCATCTTGAGGAGCCCGAGATCCTCGACCCCGTGCATTTCGTACTGGGTGACGATCGGTGCGTCCTCGGACTTGCCGTCCCCCGAGGGCTTGCGCTGGATCGGCAGGTACTCCATGAGCGGCTCGGGCGTGATTACCACGGCCGCGGCATGGATGCCGTCGCTGCGCTTCAGGCCCTCGAGGCCGCGCGCCACCTCGACGACCTTCGCGGCCACCTCGTCGGTGTCGACCATGGTGCGCAGTTCCTGGGCCGCGTTGTAGCCGTCGATGTGCTCGGGATGCTTCTCGAAGCAGTACTGGAGCGGCGTGTCCCTGCCCTGGTTGAGCGGGGGCATCAGCTTGGCGATGCGGTCCCCCACCCCGTACTCGAACCCGAGCACGCGTGCGGCATCCCGGACCGCGTTGCGGGACTTGATGGTGGAGAACGTGATGATCTGGGCGACGTGCTCGCGCCCGTACTTCTCGGCGGCGTACCTGATCATCTCGTCGCGGTACCTGGAGTCGAAGTCCATGTCGATGTCGGGCATGCTGACGCGCGACGGGTTGAGCATTCGCTCGAACAGCAGGTCGTACTTCAGCGGGTCGATCTCCGTGATGCGCAGGCAGTACGCCACCGCGCTCCCCGCGGCGGAACCGCGGCCGGGACCCACACGGATGCCCGAGTCCTTCGCGTACTTGATGAGGTCCCACACGATGAGGAAATAGGAACTGAACCCCATCTGGCTGATGACCCCGAGCTCGTAGGACACACGCTCCACGACCTCCGGCGGCAGGGCGTCGCCCCAGCGTTTCTTCGCACCCTCCCACGCGAGATGCTCGAGATAGGCGGAGTCGGAGTCGAAACCATCGGGTAGGGGGAAGACGGGGAGCTTGTAGTTGCCGAGCTCGATCTCGACATCGGCCCGCTCGGCGATGAGGAGAGTGTTGTCGCATGCCTCAGGGATCTCCCGCCAGATGTGGCGCATCTCCTGGGCGGTCTTCAGGTAGTGCTCGGTGCCCTCGAACCTGAAACGGTCGGCGTCTCGCATGAACGCGCCCGTCTGCACGCACAGCAGGGCGTCGTGCGCCTCGTGGTCCGACTGGTTCACGTAGTGCGAGTCGTTGGTGGCGAGGAGCGGTGCACCGATGCGACGCGCGATATCGACGAGCTTCGGGTTGGTGGAACGCTGGTTGGCCAGCCCGTGGTCCTGCAGCTCGACGAAGAGGTTGTCCCGGCCGAAGATCTCCTGGAGCCGGCCCGCCTTCTCGACGGCCCCCTTCTCGTCGCCGTTCAGCAACGACTGAAGGACATGCCCACCGAGACAGCCCGTGGTGGCGATGAGGCCGTCGGCGTGCCTCTCGAGCAGTTCCCAGTCCATCCTCGGCTTGTAGAAGTACCCCTCGAGGAACGCAAGGCTGGACAGCTTGATGAGGTTGCGGTACCCCGTGTTGTTCTCTGCGAGAAGGGTGAGGTGGTAGTACTGCTTCCGGCCGCCCTCGTCGGAGCCGCCGTTGTCGTCCATGCGGCCGCGGCGCGCGATCCGTTCGGAGCGGTGGTCGTGGGCCATGTAGGCCTCGGTGCCGAGAATCGGCTTGATGCCCTGCTTGCGGCACTCCTTGTAGAAGTCGATGATGCCGTACATGTTCCCGTGGTCGGTGATCCCGAGGGCCGGCTGGCCGTCGGCGACCGCCTTCGCGACGAGTTCATCGAGGCGTGCCGCCCCGTCGAGCATGGAGTACTCGGTGTGCACGTGGAGGTGAGTGAATGACGACCCCACAGTGCTCCCTCTCTCCCGGGCGGATTCCGCCGAACTTCGTGCCCCGCCGGCGGTTGCGGACGCAACTCACACCGTTGGGATTCTCGAAATTAGCAGTCAGGTGTGCCACCCACGGGTGGCCGTCACAGGGTCGGCTACAGGTACGTGCCGCCGGCGGGACCGTTCCCCGGTCCCTGCTGGCCGGGGATCTGGCGCATCTGCTCGATCTGCTGGCGCGCGGCCAGTTGCTGGGCGAACAGGGTGGCCTGGATGCCGTGGAACAGACCCTCCAGCCACCCGACCAATTGCGCCTTCGCCACCCGGAGTTCGCTGTCCGACGGCACCTCGCCGTCCTTGAACGGGAGTGCGAGCGTGTGGAGTTCCTCGGCGAGGTCGGGCGAGAGCGCCTCGGAGATCTCCACGATCGACCGCTCGTAGATCTCGGCGAGTCTCTCCCTGCTGGCGGCGTCCATCTGGGTGGAGCGCACCTCCTCGAGAAGCTGGCGGACCATGGAGCCGATGCGCATCACCTTGGCTGGTTCCGTGACGCTCTCGGTGGGGACCGCCCGGTCGTCGGTTGCCGCGGCGGGGAACGGACGGCCGTCGATGACCTCCGCGCTCAGCGGGGACTCGGGGGACGGATCATTGGCAGCCACGCCAAGAGTCTGCCACCGGTGCGCGCCCGCACCACCGCGCGCGGCCCGGTCCGTGGGCACACCGGCGGGCGGGTCACACCGACGCGGCGAGGAACGGCACGAGCATTTCGTCTGCGGTCAGGGATCCGTGACGGCAGACGAGTTCGAATGCGCCACCGTCCGCCGGGTCCTCGAAACTGACCGGCGCGTGCGCCACGAGTGCCACGTCGCCCATCCGGCGGGCGGTCTCCGCGGTGACCCGGGACCCGAACCAGTTCTCGTCGAGCACCTGCTCCTTGGTCACGACCCACGCGACATCCCCGTAGCGGGCACATGCATCGCCCAGGTCGGCCGTCCTGCCGCGGATCGCATGCAGCCAACGGAAGCGTCCCTCCCCCGACTGGTGGTGGACATGTGCGAGAACCTCGGGCGCGGGAACGATTGTGTTCTTGCCCACGTGGACCTGGCCGTGGTCGGCGGTGACGACGAGGGCACTCGAGGGCGGCAGGCGGTCGAGCACCGACCTCACCAGTGCATCGGCGTGCATGAGCTCTGCGTCGTAGTACTCGCCGAATCCCCTCTCGTGCGCGATCTTGTCGACCCCGTCGTAGTAGGCGTAGACGAACTTCTCCCCGGCGGCAAAGGCGGCGGCCGTGGTCACGGCGATGCTGCTGGCGGCGCGCCACCCCATCGGCTTCACGCCGGCGAGGTGCGCCTCCGTGAAACCGGTTCCCTCGAGTTCGGCCTTGCTGAGAACGGGCACCGCGAGGCCGAGGAACGGCGGGCAGGACTGCACCCGACCGGGCGGGAATTGCCGGCGCAGGTCACCCTTCTCATCGGCCCAACGCAGGGTGTTCATGACCGTTCCGCCCATGTCCATCCGGTAACCGATGAGCCCGTGCTCCCCGGGCGCGAGGCCCGTGGTGATGGACGTGAGTGCGGTTGCCGTTGTGGACGGCGCGACCGAGGTGATCGGGCCGCCCGTCATGGAGGCGAGCGTGGGTGCGAGATGCGGGCGCTCGCGCAGTTGGTTCCAGCCGAGGCCGTCGAGCACGAGCAGGACGACCCGCTCCGCGGACATGACCTCCTCAGGCATCCACTCCGGTCTCGTCACGGCCCGTGCGGGTCCGCACAGCAACGGGATGATGTCGGGCAGGGAACCGCCGCCGTACCGGGGCAGGACCGGGGATGGGTGACTCACGGTCACAGTCCAGCACCTACGATGGTCCCGTGCGAGTGTCCACGAGAGGTGATTATGCGTGCCGGGCGCTGCTGTCGCTGGCGCTCCACGCCGACACCTCCGGCCCCACGTCCGTGCGCGACATCGCCGAGCGCACCGGGCTGCCCCAGCCCTACCTCGAGCAGATACTCCTCGCCCTGAAAGGCGCCGGGTTGGTGCGGTCGAAGCGGGGCGTCGGCGGCGGCTACGTGCTCGCCAAGGCACCGGCCGACATCAAACTGTCCGAGATCATCTCTGCGGTGGACGGACCAATCACCGTCGGCGACTTCGGCCAGCCCCACCAGGACGGCTCGTGCGACCACGAGGGCCAGTGCGTGCTGCTCGCGATCTGGGACATCGCCGGACAGCACATGCGCGAGCATCTCGACACCTACACCCTCGAGGCGATCGCCAGGGCCGCCACCGGTGCAGGCGAGTGGCCGAGCGCCACTTTCCACCTCCACAGTCACTAGAGCCTCACCCGCCCGGTGTCCGTCCGCACGACGCGATGATCGTCGCCATGTCGGACGGAACCGCCGCCTCGAACTCCATCTCGTCGCCGGTGACGGGATGGACAAACCCGAGCCGCGCCGCATGGAGCAGCGGCCGCGGGGACCGCAGCGACGACCGCGCGCCGCCGTACGTGGCATCCCCGACCACCGGATGACCGACAGCCGCGAGGTGGACGCGGATCTGGTGCGTGCGGCCGGTCTCGAGGCGGCACCTCACGAGCGACAGATAGGCCGGCGAGTCGAAGGCGTCGACCACCTCGAAGTGCGTGCGCGCCCATTTCCCGTCGCGAACGACCGCCATCTTCATGGGGTCCCGGGGGTCCCTGCCGATGTCGGCATCCACCACACCGGAGACCGAGTCGAAGTGGCCCCACGCGAGCGCCAAATACTCACGATGGACCGAATGGTCGGACATGGCAGCAACAAGCGAGTCATATGCGGCTGCCGACCTGGCGACCACCATCAGTCCGCTCGTGCCGGCGTCCAGCCGGTGGACAATGCCGGGCCGGATGGGCTGCCCCACCGCTGCGATCTCCGGGTACCGCGCGAGCAGTCCGTTCACGAGTGTTCCCGTGCCGTGCCCTGCTGCCGGGTGCACGACGAGACCGACCGGCTTGTTCACCACGATGACATCGCCGTCCTCGTGCACCACGGGGACCTCCACGGAGGAATCCGCGCGCGGGAACTGTTCCTCGGGGACCTTCGAGAGGTCCACCCCGACCGTCTGCCCCTCGGCCAGGCGCACCTTGCCGCTCGGTGCGGCGACGCCGTCGACTGTGGCTCCGCCCGCCTCGATGAGCTGACGCGCCTCGGACCGCGAGATGTCGGCGATGAGCGCCACGATGCGGTCGAGGCGTTCCCCGTCGAGCGCCGCCGGAATCGTCTCCTCGACGTTCAACTCCCACCGCCGCCCGCGGCAACAGCGTCATCCGCTCCGGCATCGCGTGCGCGGAGGGCGGCGATGATCACCAGCACACCGCCGACGGTGATCGCGGAGTCCGCCACGTTGAACACCGGCCACCACTGGAGATCGATGAAATCCACGACGGATCCCCGGAACCATGCGTCACCGCGGAACAACCTGTCGATGACGTTTCCCGCGGCCCCCGCGGCCACGAGCACCATGCCGAACGCGGACGCGGCGCTCTCTGCCCGTCTCATGGACGCGACGATGAACACGATGGCGAGCGTCGCGACGATCCCGATGAACGGACCGAGCCCGGTGGCCTTCGAGAAGGCCATGCCGCTGTTGAAGCCCAGTGCGAGCCTCAGGGTCCAGAAGAGGTCGATGGTGCGCCCGTCATCGAGGGCATTGACTGCCCACGTCTTGGTGACCTGGTCCAGCGCCACCACGGCGACGCCTGCCGGCAGCAGCCACCGCCTCGACCGGTCCATGGCAGTTGCCGCCTACCGGCGGCCGAACCCGCCCGCGAGCTCCGTGACGAGCTGGGTGGCCTCGGGCATGGCCTTCAGGCGCTCCTTGGGGATGGGGAGACCCGAGATGACCGAGTAGCCGTACTCACCGATCTTCATCCGGTCGAGAGCGGCATCGATCTCCTCGATCGACTGTCGCGCGGAGGCGGACAGCACGAGGTCCTGTTCGCGCTCGACGACGAGCGTGTCGCCTTCGCCACCCTCCTCGTCGAACTGGACGTCGCCCATCTCGGCATCCTCGATGAGCGCGTTCGCCTCGTTCTCGAGCCGTGTCGCCTGGCCGCTGAGCTGGGCCCGCTTGGCAAGCAAGAGGTCGCGCTGGGCGAAGAGAAAATCGAGGTTGAATTCGCGGGTCGAGGTGATCCCGTCCTTCGAGGGTCCCTTCACGATCGGCGGCTTCGGCGGCGGGAGCTTGGCCTTGGCCTTGGCGGCTGCCTCTGCCGCAGCCTTCGCCGCGGCCTCCTTCTCGGCCTTTGCCTTTGCCGCGGCAGCTTCCTTCTCGGCCTTCGCGGCCGCCGCTGCGGCCTCCTTCTCGGCCTTCACCCGCGCCCGCTCAGCCTCCTGGGCCTTCTTCAGGGCCGCCTTCTCCTTGGCGATCCGGTCGCGCTCCTTCTGCTTCTCCTTGGCGATCCGCTTCCGCTCACGCTCGCGCTCGGCCTTCTCCTGCTGGCGGGCGCGCTGGGCTGCCTTGCGCTCGGCCTCGGCCTTCTTCTTCGCGGCCTTGCGGGCATTCTCCTCTTTCTTCTTCAGGTCGGCAGCCTTCTTGGCCGCCGCCCTCGCCCGCTCCTTCTCCTTCTTTGCGGCAGCGGCGGCTCGTTGTGCAGCCTTCTTGGCCGCGGCACGTTGTGCGGGAGTGAGCTGCTTCGGTGCGGCTTTCTTCGCCACGGGCTTCTTCTTGGCAACAGGCTTCTTTGCTGCAGGCTTCTTCTTCGGTGCAGGCTTCTTCGCCGCAGGCTTCTTCTTTGCCGGGGACTTGGACGACGGCTTCTTGGCTGATTTCTTGACCGGCTTCTTCGCCGCCTTCTTTACTGACTTCTTTGCTGACTTCTTGGCAGGGGCCTTCGTCGTGGTCTTCTTTGCCTGCTTCTTGACTGGCTTCTTGGCGGATTTCTTTGCGGGCTTCTTGGCTGCCATTGGAGTACTTCCTTGGTGATTGTTGCGGGTCAGATTATTGGCGGGGTGGCTCGGCGTGCGCCATCCTCTGGACGGACACGTGTACCGATGCGCCCTCGAGCTGTGTCGACCGGTCCGCGGAGTCGTCCCACACGACCTCGAGCGCGAGAGTCTCGCCGGTGATCAACGCGGTGTGCGCCTCCAGCTGCTCACGCACTGGTGCATCGGCACCGAGGGTCAGGCGGATCCGGTCCGAGACCTGCAGGCCGGCATCGCGTCTGGCTTGCTGGACCGCGCGCACCAGGTCGCGCGCCATGCCCTCGGCCTCCAGCTCTGCGGTCACGTTGACGTCGAGAACGACCACTCCTGCCCCGCCCGGCAGTGCCGCACTCGCGGTGTCGGGCGCAGTCACCATCCTCAACGTGTACTCGCCAGGCTGCAGGATCTCGCCGGCAACACGCACCGTGTCCCCGTCGCGCTCCCACTCGCCCGCCTTCACCGCCTTGATGACCTGCTGGGTGCGGCCGCCCAGCCGCGGGCCGAGCACCGCGGGCACCACCTGGAGCTCGCGGGATGCCACCGAGGCGACATCCTCCGTGAGGACAACCTCCCGGATATTCACCTCGTCGCGCAGGATGTCGACGAACGCATCGAGACCATTTGCCCCCGGAGCTGCCACGGTGAGTGTCTGCAGAGGCAGGCGCACCCTCCGCCCGTGCGTCTTGCGCACCGACAGCGCGGAGGAACACGCGTCCCGCACGAGATCCATGGACGCCACGAGCCGGTCGTCGACCGGCAGCGACGACACGTCCGGCCAGTCCTCGAGGTGCACGCTGTCGCCGCCCCCGTTGAGACCGCGGTGGACCTCGTCCGCCAGCATCGGCAGCAACGGTGCGGCGGCCTTGGTGAAGATGTCGAGCACCGTGTGCAGCGTGTCGATCGCGTCCTGGTCCCCTTCCCAGAAGCGGTCCCGGCTGCGCCGGATGTACCAGTTGGTCAGCACGTCAAGGAACGTGCGCAACGACTGGCACACCCCGAACAGGTCGTACGCGTCGTAGCCGGTCTGCGCCGACTCCACGGCGGCACGGAGCTTGGCGAGGACGTAGCGGTCGAGGACGTTGGCCTGGTCGGTGCGCACGCGCCCCGTGGTTCCTGCCGCGTTCGCGTACAGCGACAGGAAGTACCACGAGTTCCACACCGGCAGGATGACCTGGCGGACGGTGTCGCGGATGCCCGTCTCGGTGACGGAGAAGTCGCCGCCGCGGAGAATCGGCGAGGACATCAGGTACCAGCGCATGGCGTCGGCGCCGTGGGTGTCGAACACCTTCATGGGGTCGGGGTAGTTGCGGAGGCTCTTCGACATCTTCGCCCCGTCATCGCCGAGCACGATGCCGTGGCTGACGCACGACGAGAACGCCGGCCTGTCGAACAGGGCCGTGGCGAGCACGTGCATCGTGTAGAACCACCCGCGGGTCTGGCCGATGTACTCGACGATGAAGTCCCCGGGGTAGTGGCTCTCGAACCACTCGCGGTTCTCGAACGGGTAGTGCACCTGGGCGAACGGCATGGACCCGCTCTCGAACCAGCAGTCGAGCACCTCGGGCACGCGCCTCATCATCGACTTCCCGCTGGGATCATCCGGGTTGGGCCGCACCAGGTCGTCCACGAACGGCCTGTGCAGGTCGACCACGTCCACCCCGAAATCGCGGGCGATCTCCTCGTAGCTGCCGTACACGTCGATGCGCGGGAACTCGGGGTTGTCGCTCTTCCACACGGGGATGGGCGAACCCCAGAAACGGTTGCGGCTGATCGCCCAGTCACGTGCGTTCGCGATCCACTTCCCGAAACTCCCCTCCTTGATGTGCGCGGGGGCCCAGGTGATCTGCTCGTTCAGCTCGACCATGCGGTCCCGGAACGCGGTGACCCGGACGAACCACGACGAGACGGCGCGGTACACCAGCGGCTCGGCGCAGCGCCAGCAGTGCGGGTAGCTGTGGTTGTAGGAATCGTGGCGCACCACGATGCCCCTGTCCTTCAGGACGCGGATGATGTCGGGGTTCGCCTCGAACACGTGGCGGCCAGCCCACGGCTGGATCTCGGCGGTGTACCGGCCGTGCTCGTCCATGGGGCACAACGTGGGGATGCCCGCCGCGTTGCATGCGATCTGGTCGTCCTCGCCGAAGCCGGGTGCCATGTGCACCACGCCGGTGCCGTCCTCCGTGGTGACGAAATCTGCACCGAGGACCCTGAAGGCGTTCTCTGTGCCGGTAAGGAACGGGAACATCGGCGCGTAGGACCGGCCCACCAGGTCGGCTCCCCTCACCGTGCCCACGCGTTCGGCGCCGTCGAGTTCCTTCTCGTAGGCACCCAGCCGTGCCTCGGCGATGACGTACGTGTGGCCGTCGGTGCCGCGCATCATCGCGTAGTCCACGTCGGGACCGACGGCAAGCGCGAGGTTGGACGGCAGGGTCCACGGCGTGGTCGTCCACGCGAGGATCCGCTCGCCCGTCTCCAGTTCGAACCACACGGTGAGCGCGGGGTCCTGGCGGTCGCGGTACACGTCGTCCATGCGCGTCTCGGTGTTCGACAACGGCGTCTCGCACCGCCAGCAGTACGCGAGCACGCGGAACCCCTCGTAGACGAGACCCTTGTCGTGGAGGGTCTTGAAGGCCCACATCACGCTCTCCATGTACGGCGCGTCGAGCGTCTTGTAGTCGTTGTCGAAATCGACCCAGCGTGCCTGTCGGGTGACGTAGCGGCGCCACTCGTCGGTGTAGCGCAGCACGCTCGTGCGGCAGGCCGCGTTGAACCGGTCGATGCCGTACTCGGTGATGCCCGGGTGACCGGAGATGCCCAGTTCTTTCTCGGCCTCCACTTCCGCCGGCAGACCGTGGCAGTCCCACCCGAACCGGCGCTCGACGCGGCGCCCGCGCATGGTCTGGTAGCGCGGCACAGCGTCCTTCACGAACCCGGTGAGGAGGTGCCCGTAGTGCGGAAGTCCGTTCGCGAACGGCGGGCCGTCGTAGAAGACGAACTCGTTCGCGCCGCCGGCCCCCGCCGGGCGCGCAGCGACCGAGCGCTCGAACGTTGAATCGGCGGCCCAGCGCGCGAGAACGGCTTCCTCGATCGCCGGGAAGTTCGGCTGCGGGTCAACCTGGGGGTACGGCACGCGACAAGGCTAGGGGCTGGCGCTGGCTCAGCACCCGAGCAGGCGCGGCACGATGAGTTGCAGCACCAGCAGCACCACTAGGGGCGTGAAGTCGAACGGCCCGGTGGCGGGCATGACGCGCCTGACGGGAGCAAAAACCGGTTCCGTGACCCTGTAGAGGAAACTCACGACCGGCGCGAACGGGCTGGACGGGGACACCGGGAAGAACGACGAGATCGCGCGCAGGATGATGACGACCGAATAGAGGTACGCGATCTGGCAGACGATGTACATGCTGCTCAGTAACGGTCGGCGTCGGCGCCGTGCTGCTTGAGCAGGAACACACCGGTGCCGACCTTCTCGACGGTGCCGCCGAGCCCGTAGCAGAGACCGCTCGCGAAGTCGATGATGCGACGAGACATGCCCGGCTCGCAGTCCTCGAGATTGATGATGACGGGATAGCCCTCGCGGAACGAGTCGGCGATCTCCTTCACACCGTTGAAGTTGCGCGGCCGCACGGTGACGGTCTCGACCGGGCCGCCCACGGGACGCACGGTGGGAACCGAGCGCGGCGCACCGATGGGCCTCACCTGGAGACCTGAGTCGTCCGGGCGCCGCGTGGCGCCGGTGTCCTCGATGCGGGGGCGCACAGCGGGGCGCGACACCTCGGCGGAGTACTCCTGCTCGACGGGCGGGACACCGCGGGGCGACCGCGGGCGCTCGTACTCCATCGACATGTCGTAATCGTCGTACGCGTCCTCCCCGCTCAGGCCCAGGTAGTCCATGGCTCGGCGGAAGAATGACATGGCGCAAGGCTAATCCAGTGCCGTGCCACGGTGTGGGACACCGCGCGGGCACGACCGACGGGCCGTGTGTCTCCCCCGGCGGTGCTGTTCAGTCCGCACGCGGGGGACGCGCCCCGAATATCGCCGTCCCCACCCGGACCATCGTGGAGCCGCAGGCGGCCGCCATCTCGAAATCGCCCGACATCCCCATGGAGCACACGGCGAGGCCGTGCGAGTCGCACAGTGACCTCAGGCGCCGGAAAGCGGCCTCAGCGGCACCCGTGTCGCCGTCAGTGGGTCCGAGGGTCATGAGCCCCCTGACCGACAGCCCTGCCGCCTCGGCCCGGCCGCGCAGGACGTCGATCTCCTGCGGGGTGCAGCCGGACTTGGACTGTTCCGCCGTCGTGTTCACCTGGATGAGCAGGTCCGCGCACCCGCCGTCGGCGGCGCGGCGGGAGATCTCGTCGATGACCGAGGACCTGTCGACGGTCTGCCACAGCGAGACGAGCCGCGCCGCGTGGCGGACCTTGTTGGACTGGATCGCGCCGATCATGTGCACCGGTCCCGCGGGCACGCGACCGGCGAACTTCTCGACCATCTCCTGGACGTAGTTCTCGCCCACCGCGTCGCAACCGGCCGCGAACGCGGCCTCTACCGCGTCCCAGCCGTGGGTCTTCGTCACTGCGACGAGGGTGATGCCGCTGCCTCCTGCCGCATCAAGACGCGCGCGCACTGCGGCGACGTTCTCCGCGATGCCGGTCGCGCCGGGCACTTTGCTTGCTTCGCCTAGTTTGCCTGTTTCGCCGGCTGTGCCTATTTCAGGAACGAGGGAACGTCGAAGTCGTCGTCATCGTCGTCGTCGAACGGGTCGCGCTCGAGGACGGGTGCCGGGGCAGGACGCGAATCGGACGGCCTGGTTGCCCTGGTGGTGGTGAACGAGTTGTTCGTGGGACCGTCCCATCTGTCGAACCCGGCCGCGATGACCGTGACCTGGATCTCGTCCCCCAGCTCGTCGTTGATGACGGTTCCGAAGATGATGTTCGCGTCCTGGTGGGCGACACCGTGGACGATCTCGGCGGCGGCGTTGACCTCGTAGAGACCCATGCTGGACGGGCCCGTGATGTTGAGCAGCACGCCCCGCGCGCCGTCGATGGCGGCCTCCAGCATGGGGCTGGAGATCGCGGCTCGGGCAGCGGTGACCGCCCTGTTGTCTCCGGATGCCTGGCCCGTGCCCATGAGAGCCGAACCGGCGTTCGAGAGGATCATCTTCACATCGGCGAAGTCGGTGTTGATGAGGCCCGGCGTGGTGATGAGGTTGGTGATGCCCGCGACGCCGGCAAGAAGGATCTCGTCGGCGATCTTGAACGCGTTGACGAGCGACGTCTTCTCGTTCGTCACCGTGAGCAGGCGGTCGTTCGGGATGACGATCAGGGTGTCGACCTTCTCGCGCAGCCTCTGGATGCCGTTGTCCGCCTGGACGGCCCGGCGCCGGCCCTCGAACTGGAACGGACGGGTGACGACGCCAATCGTGAGCGCCCCCACCGACTTGGCGACCTCGGCGATGACAGGTGCGGCGCCGGTGCCCGTGCCGCCTCCCTCGCCCGCAGTGATGAAGACCATGTCCGCACCCTGGACAAGTTCCTCGATCTCGTCCCGGTGGGCCTCCGCGGCCGCACGCCCGACCTCGGGATCGGATCCCGCGCCGAGACCGCGGGTGAGCTCCCGCCCGATGTCGAGTTTCACGTCGGCATCGCTCATCAGGAGGGCCTGGGCATCGGTGTTCACGGCGACGAATTCGACACCACGCAGGCCGGCATCGATCATGCGGTTGATGGCGTTGACACCGCCACCACCGACACCGATGACTTTGATGACGGCAAGATAATTCTGTGGTGCTCCGGCCATGGGCCATACCTCCGCTCGGAGTCGTGCGACTGAGTTGGTCAATGTTTCCACATCAGGACGGGTTCTTGGGGTAATTCCGCCCCCTGAAGGCCATCCGGGGAGCGGTCAGCGGCCGAGAACCGTGGGGTCTCCCGCCGAGACGTCGATCACGGCGATGGTCTTCGGGTCCTGGCGGCGCAGGAGCACCACCACCGCGACCAGCTTGTTCTGCAGGTCGACCGGGGTCCCGAAACGCACGAGTGTGTCGCCCTTCAGCACCATGGACAGCTCTCCCGCCGGGCTCAGGTCGAGCGCAGCGACCTTCGGCCTGATCTCGTCGGGGAGGGCGAGCACGAGTTGCGCCGCCGCCCGGTACGCATCGTCAGCGTTCGTGCCCGCCTCGACCGGCGACCCGGTCCCCTTGACCTGCAGGTACTTCGTGGGGAATCCGTCGAGCACGTCGATAACAACCCCACGGGCGTCGATGATGCGGGCCTTGTTATCCGTGCCGACGTACCACACGACCGGCATCCGCTCGCTCACCTCCACGACGACGCCCGAGGGGAAGTGGGTGGTGATCCGCACGTCGGACACCCATGGGTCGCGCAGCAGGACCGTCCGCGCGCGCGCCGTGTCGGCGGTGAAGATGGACGTCCCCTTCAGGATCCTGCGTGCCTCGTCCACGGAGGCAGACGAGGTGTAGACGTTCCCCTCGATCGTGAACGACCTGATGGCGAAGAGCGGCGAGGCGAGCACCACGCTGACCATGACGACGAGCGCCACGAGAAGACCGGCGATCTTCACCCATCTCACCCTGCGCAGACGGTCGCGCCGGGCCCACACCCTGCGCCGCTCCTCGAACCGCGGGTCGACATCCGTCGCCGGGTCGACGACGTCCGGTTCGTCCTCGATGACGATCAGCGGGTCCCCCAGTGCGGCGGGTGACCGCGGAACGGGCGCCGAGAAGGGCAGCACGGTGCCCATCGGCGAGTCATCCCCACCGATGACGGTGACCGGCACCGGCCCGCCACCATCCGCGGGAGTGCCGCCGTGCGCCGCTCCGGCGTCGTCGATCACCACCACGTCGTCGACAACGGCACCGTCAACGACCACGACGTCTTCGGCGACATCCGCGTCCTCGACGACCTGCACCACGTCCGTCGGTCCGCCCGTCGGTTCGTCGGCGACCCCGGGATTGTCGTCACCGAAGAGCCGGCCGAGTTCGTCAAGCACCTCCGCGGAAACCTCCGTCACCGAGTCGTCACCCGGCTCCATCGTCCCGTCGCGCGGGTCCCCGGGCGTCACGATGTCTCCCCCAACAGGTCCCGCAGGTGTTCCCGCGCGCCGGTCACCGCGGGGGCATCGTGCCCCGCCGCGAAACGGGCCGTCGACTGCGCGTCGAAGCCGACCATCCGCACCTCGCTGCGGAGGGTGATGCCGGTGCGTTCGCGGACGGCGTCCTGCATCTCACCCATCAGCGCGAGAATCTGCTCCGCGGTCGCGCCGTTGCCGGCCTGGATGAAGTTCGCGTGCTTCTCGGACACAGATGCGGACCCCACGGTGCGCCCGCGCATCCCCGCGGCGTCGAGCAGAGCCCCCGCGCTCCCCTCGCCCGACGAGGGATTCACGAACACCGACCCCGCATTCCGTCCGCCCGGCTGGTGTTCCCTGCGCCAGGTGACCACGGCGGCGAGCTCCCCCTCGCTGTCGTGATCACCGCGCGGTTCGACCGCGAACGTCGCGTCGGTCACCAGATGGGAGTCAGCGAGGGCCGAGCCCCTGAAGTGGAGACCCAGGTCGCCTGCCGCGACCTCGACACTGACACCCGTCCTGATGCTGACCACGCGCACCGACACGAGGGAGTCCACCATCTCGGCGCCATGACCCCCCGCGTTCATCCGAACCGCGCCGCCCACGGTGCCCGGCACCCCGACGGCCCACTCAAGTCCGCGCGCACCGGCAGCAACCGAGCGGCGCGCGAGGACGGGAAGCGGCATCCAGCCCCCCACCGAGACGGTGCCGTCGACCATCCGCACGGTCATCGCTGCGGGGTCGCGCGGCGGGCGTGTGCGCACCACCACGCCCCCGAAACCGCCGTCGGCGACCAGCGTGTTGCTGCCGTTGCCGAGCGCGAACACCGGAGTCCCCGGACGTCGTGACAGCACTTGCCCCGCGGCGACTGCGTCCGCGGCGGAGACGACCTCCACCATCACCGCGGCCCTCCCGCCCACGCCGTACGTGGTGAGCTCACCGAACGGTGCGTCAACCGATGCCTGAAGACCCGCCGAGCCGAACTCAGCCGCGACCTCCGCTGCGTCGAATGCCCGGGCGCTCACGAGGCGGACCGCACTTCGTCGGGGAACGCGGAGATGTCGCCGCACCCCATGCTCACGCAGATGTCGCCGGGGCCCAGCACCCGCAGCACCTGCTCCACCAGTTCCCCCCGCGTCTCCGCCCAGACGACGCTTGTGTGGCGCGTGCGCACGGCATCCGCCACAAGCAGACCGGTCACGCCCTCGATCCGCTCGGTGCCCGACGCATAGACGTCGGTGATGAACACCTCGTCGGCCGACGAGAAGCACCCCGCATAGTCGCCGGCCATCGTGGCGATTCGGTGGAACCTGTTCGGCTGGAACACCGCGACGAGCCTCCCCGTGAGACCCGGATGTGTCCGCGCCGCGCGGAGGGTGGCGTCGATCTCGGCGGGGAGGTGCGCGTAGTCGTCGATCAGCAACGCGCCGCGCGCCGTGCCCCGTTCGATGAACCTCCGGTCGACGCCGGCGAACCCGGCAACCGCGCGGGCGCACTCGGCGAACGGCACGCCCATCGAGCCGGCCATGGTCATCGCCGCCGCACAGTTGAGCGCGTTGTGCTTGCCGAGGAGCGGCAGCACCACGTCGGCCGCGTCGTCGCGGGACGACACGGTGAAGCGGATCCCGTCCGCCGTGGGCACGGGTTCGGAGACCGTGACGTCGTTGCCCGGCCCGGAACCGTACGTGACGGTGCGCACTGAGGGATTCCGGCGCGCGACCGAGACCGCGCGGGGGTCGTCGCCGCACACGACGAGCGTCCCCCCGAGGCGCGACGCGATGAGCACGAACTCGTCCTCGATCGCATCGAGGTCGCCGAACCTGTCGAGGTGGTCCACGTCGACGTTCGTGAGGATCATGGAGTGCAGCACCAGTGCAGCCGCCGTGCCGTCGCTCTCGTCCGCCTCGACCACCAGCGTTCCGTCGGCGCCCTTCTCCGCGCCGGTGCCGAGCCCCAGCACCTCGGCCCCGATCACGAAGGACGGGTCGCGCCCGGCGCCGCGCAGCATCACGGTGAGAAGGGAGGATGTGGTTGTCTTGCCGTGTGTGCCGGCGACACCGATGGACCTGTGCGCGGCGGTGACCGCGGCGAGGGCGGCCGCGCGGTGGACCACCGGGATGCCGGCCTCCCGGGCGGCGACGAGCTCGACGTTCCCGGCGGGAACGGCCGTGGAGTACACGACCCAGTCGGCGCCTGACACGTGGGACGGGTCGTGCCCGATTCGCACATCCACCCCGCACCTGCGCACCGCGGCGGTCCCCTGCGTGTCGTGCAGGTCCGAACCCGTGACCGTGTGCCCCATCCGCGCGAGGAGGATCGCGACGGCGCTCATCCCGGGACCGCCGACCCCGACGATGTGGAACCGTCGCGGCACCGAGAGGTCGACCGTCTCGCCTGTCGTTGGTTCGGCCGGTGTCATGGACCCACCATTGTTCCACCCCGCCGTCAGGCGAGAGCGGCGTCCGTGATCAGTTCCGTGAGGCTGTTTCCGCGGTGCAACCCGCCCATCGACCTCGCCGATGACGAGAGTGCGCGCCGTGCGGCAGGGTCACCTGCGAGCCGGAGGACCTCGGCCGCGATGTCTTCCGCGAGATCGGGCCCCTCACGCACGACGGATGCGGCACCCGCGTCGCCCAGCCACCCGGCGTTGCGGGTCTGGTGGTCATCGGCCGCCGCCGGCCATGGAACCAGCACAGACGCAACACCGATGGCGGCGATCTCGGCGACCGTGCTCGCACCGGCCCTGCTCACCAGCACGTCGGTCGCCGCCAGCAGCGACGGCATGTCGTCCTCGTGCGGTAGCGTCCCAACGGTCACCGTGCCGGCGCCGGGAACGGCCGCACCACCCGAATAACGACGACCGGTGATGTGGACCACG
>Ga0075471_10000479_pt1 | contig 23869 bp, 21 predicted proteins | sample DEB19_08_DNA_2_FD_74787 | JGI IMG/M metagenome (GOLD analysis project Ga0075471, IMG submission 74787) | Aqueous microbial communities from the Delaware River and Bay under freshwater to marine salinity gradient to study organic matter... | ecosystem: Environmental > Aquatic > Marine > Coastal ...
GTGCTCGCGCGCGCCATCGCCCAGATGGCCGCCGACGCACGCGCCCGCGCGGTGGTGTGCTGGACCGACGCGCGCTCGGTGCGCTTCATCAGCCAGGCCGACGTCCAGGTGCCGATCGTCGCCTTCGGCGACGACGACGCGGAGCTGCGCTCGCTCGCCCTGCTCCGCGGCGTGCACGCCGTCCGCACCCGGCGGCCCGCCGACAGCCGAGACTTCGTCCGACGGGCGGAAGCCCTCCTGCGTGCCGCCCGCCTCTTGGCCGCCGGGGACCGGATCGTGGTCGCCACCGGCTTCGCCCGGCACGGCACGGAGCGCCTCTGGCTGCGCTGCGTCGGCGAACGCGCCGTCTGACGGCCAATAATGGGGCGCACCCCCCGCCACCCTGCCGTTGCGGGCGGCGACCGGTTTGCAGTACCCTTCGCCGTTTCCCCGCTGGTGCGGGGCGTCGCGGATTCCAGGTGGACACCGCGACGAACGGCCCCGCGATGCGGGGCACACGTCCTCGTCCCAAGCGCCCTTGGTTCGGGACGGCCGCCGGCCCCGCCGGCGTCCACCGGCCGCATCCCGCGGTGTCGCTGCTGCCGCTCTGCAAGGAGAGCCCCCATGTCTGACCAGAAGTCGCTCGCCAAGGAACTCGTCGAAGCCGGAGTCATCTTCGGACAGCGCCGCTCCCAGTGGAACCCGAAGATGAAGCCGTACATCTTCGCCACCAAGAACGGCATCTCGATCATCGACGTCAAGGAGACGATCAAGGGCCTCCTGCTCGCCAAGCGGTTCATCGCCAAGACCGTGGCCGGCGGCAAGGACGTCTGCTTCGTCGGCACGAAGCGCCAGGCGCGCGGCGCCGTCGAGCAGCACTGCGCCGCCTGCAGCATGCCGTTCGTCACCGAGCGCTGGCTCGGCGGCACCCTCACGAACTTCCGCACGATCCGCGAGCGGCTCCGCCGGCTCGAGGACCTCGAGCGCCTCGCCGAGACCGGCGACATCCGCAACTACTCCAAGAAGATGGAGTCGCAGCTCGCCCGCGAGCAGAAGAAGATCCACCGCAACCTGCACGGGCTGCGCGGCATGACCAAGCTGCCGGGCGCGCTCGTGGTGGTCGACACCACGCGCGAGCAGAACGCGCTGCTCGAGGCCAAGGCCCTGGGCATCCCGACGATCTGCCTGATCGACACCGACGGCAACCCGGACCTCGCCGACATCCCGGTGCCCGGAAACGACGACTCGATGCGCTCCATCGACATCGTGATCCGCGAGCTGTGCGCCGCCGCCGCCGAGGGCCGCGGCCAGCGCTCCAACGCGAGCCCCGAGGAGATGGGCGCGGCGGCTGCCGCGGCCGGCGACCTCGAGGCCCCGAACGCGCCGCGCCCCGCGCGCCGCTCGAGCCGCAGCCAGTTCCGCGCCGACGGCCGCTCCGCGTCCGCGGGCGCCGACGCGCCGCGCGCCGAGGCGGCGGGCACCGCGCCCGGCGCCTGAGGTCGCTTCCCATCCCGTCCAGACACCCGCACCCTGACCTGAGGTGAACGAATGACCACCGCCAACATCAGCCCCAAGGACGTCATGACCCTGCGCGAGCGCACCGGCCTCGGCATGATGGACTGCAAGGCCGCCCTCGCCGAGGCCAACGGCGACATGAAGCTCGCCGAGGAGCGCCTGCGCGAGAAGCTCAAGGGCAAGATGGACTCCCGCACCGACCGCGCCGCCGGCGAGGGCTGCATCGCCGTCGCCGTCGCGGGCGGAAAGGCCGCCATCGTCGAGGTCCGCGCCGAGACCGACTTCACCGCGCGCAACCCGGAGTTCCGGGAGATGGCCGCCGAGCTCGCGAAGATGGCCGCCGCCGGCGCCGCCGGCGCCGCGGTGAACACCGACGCCATGAAGAAGCGCCTCGACGAGGTGCGCATCAAGACCGGCGAGAACATCTCCTTCGCCGGCGGCGAGGTGCTCGAGGGCGAGGGCTTCGCCCACTACGTGCACCACGACGGCAAGAAGGGCGCGCTGATCGCCTTCGCCGGCTCCATCGACGCCGACACCGGCACCGGCATCTGCCAGCACATCGTCGCCTCGTCGCCGCCGCCGATCGCGGTGGACGAGCACGGCGTGCCCGCGGACGTGAAGGCCAAGCGCCAGGCCGAGGCCGTCGAGGAGGCCAAGGCCTCCGGCAAGCCCGAGCAGATCGCCCAGAAGATGGCCGAGGGCAAGATGCGGAAGTTCTTCGAGGAGGTCACCCTCCTCGGCCAGAAGTACGTCCGCGACGACAAGAAGGCGGTGAAGGACGTGCTGCCCGCGGGCGCGAAGATCACCCGCTTCGTGCGGATGACCGTCGGCCAGGGCTGATCGGGCCCGACGTCACTTCTTCACGGCACCACCCGCGGCGCCCGCGTCCTTCGCGGGCGCCGCGTTCCGTTGCGGCATCACGTCGATCGCCACGGGATAGTGGTCGCTCGCGTAGCCCTCGGGGACGCGCTCCTTGTCGGGATCCTTGCGCCAGTCGTAGTCGCTCGACGGGTGCACCGTGCCCAGCACGAAGAACCCGCCGTCGCGCGCCGCCTTCGCCAGCGCAGGCGACATGAAGATGTAGTCGATCGCGCGGCCGGAGTCGTGCGTCGTGTAGAGCTCGCGGGTGTCGCCGCGCTTGGATGCCCGGAAGTCGTAGGCGCTGCGGAGCCCGCCGTCGCCCATCACCTTCACCGCGCGCATCGACGGCGTGGCGTTGAAGTCGCCGAGCACCGCGACGTTCGCGCCCGGCTCCTTCGCCAGGACGTCCTTCACGAGCGCCACGGTCTGCAGCGCCTCGCTCTCGCGGTGGTACTCGAACTCCTTGCCGCCGGCCTTGAAGTGGACCACGAACACCGTGAGCGGCCATCCGTCCACGTCGACGTCCACGCGCAGCGGCGAGCGCTGGAACCGGTCGCCCTGGTCCGGCTTGCGCGCTGCCCAGCCCGACCCGGTGCGCATCTGATCCATGTCGGACAGGTCCTCCTGCACGTACGTGGCGTGGGAACGGACCGGGAAGCGGCTCAGCACCGCCTGCTCGACGCCGCGGTAGTAGCCGACGTCCTCGCTCACGGCATGGGCGTAGCCCATGTCCTTCAGGTACGTGTCGCGGAACCACTTCAGCGCCTCAAGCCCCTCGATCTCCTCGATGCACAGGACGTCGGCGTCGAGGCGGCGGATCGCGTCGGCGATCGCCAGGAGCCGTCCTTCCTTGGTTGCCATCCTCGCGTCGTCGTGCTCGCCGGAGAGCGCCGGGTCGTCGACCCGGTCGAAGAGGTTCTCGACGTTGTAGGCCGCCAGGCGCACGGCGCCCTTCGCCTTCTCGGGCGCCTTGGGCACGCCGAACCAGATGCCCGCGGCGCGGGGCGCCTTGCCCTTGCCGCTTCCCGCGTCATTCCCGCCAGTGCCGTCCTTCGGCGAGGCGGGAGCGGCGGGCGCCTTCGGGGCAGCCGGTGCCTTCGGCGCAGCGGGTGCCTTCGGCGGCGCGGGCGGCGCAGGCGGCGCCGACTGCACCGCGACGATCGCCGCCCCGAGGAGTGCGGCCGGGACCAGGGCAACGTGCGCGGGAAGCATCGCCCGAGTCTAGCCGTGGCACCCCTAGAATCGTCCCGATGCCCTTCGTCCAGCCCTCGAGCCGCCGCCGGTACCGCGACTACCTGCGCCGGTTCGAGGAATCGCGGCGCCGGGCGCGCACCGAGAAGGTCGCCGTCAGCTTCCACGGCCGCGAGCGCAGCATGCGCCGGACGCGGTCGTTCCTGACGCTCTTCGTGGAGTTCCTGGGGCTCGTCCGGCCGTACCGCGCGCGGCTCGCCTTCGCGCTCGCCACCCTGACCGTCTCCACCACGCTGGGGCTGGTCTCGCCCGCGGCCACCAAGGTGGTGATCGACAACGTGCTCGGCGGCCGCCCGCTGGAAGGTGCCTGGGCCACGGCGCTCGGCCGCTTCGACGCCACGCCGCAGTCGCTCCTGGGCTGGCTGGTGGCCGTGGTGGTCTCGATCAGCACGGTCTCGGTCGTCCTCAGCATCGCCGGCCGCTACCAGGCCACCCGCACCGTGAAGGTGCTGCAGACCTCGATGAGGCGGCGTGCCTTCGACCACGCCATGCGCCTGCCGCTCCACCGGGTGCAGACGCTCCGGAGCGGAGGCGTCGGGGCGATCATCCGCGAGGACGCGGGCGGCCTCGCGGAGCTCGTCTTCGCGCTGATCTACAACCCTTGGCGCGCGATCATCCAGCTGGTCGGCATCCTGTCGATCCTCGCCTTCACCGACTGGCGCCTCCTGCTCGGCGCCCTGCTCCTGGTGCCGGCCGTCACCCTCACGCACCGCACGTGGATCGGCCGGCTGCGGCCCCTCTTCCGCGACGTGCGCCAGCAGGTCTCCGAGGTCGATGCCACCGCCACCGAGGCCTTCAGCGGGATCCGCGTCGTGCGCGGCTTCGCGCGCCCGCGGTTCGAGGGGATCCGCCACGGCACCGCGCTCGACCTGCTTGCCCGGCAGGAGGTGCTCACGTGGTGGTGGAGCCGCGTGGTGGAACTCGCCTGGCAGCTCCTCATCCCGGTGGCGAGCGCCGCGCTCCTCTGGTTCGGCGGGTCGCAGGTGCTCTCGGGCCGCCTGACCACCGGCGAGCTCATCATGTTCCTCACCTACCTGGTGATGCTGCTGGCGCCGCTCGAGAGCCTGGCGCAGAGCGCCACCGGCCTGCAGACCCACCTCGCCGGGCTCGACCGCACGCTCGACTTCCTGGCGGAGCCCGCCGAGATGCCGGACCGCCCCGGGGCCGTGCGGCTCGCCAAGGCATCGGTCGAGGGCGCCGTCTCGCTGCGCGGCGTCACCTACCGCTACCCGGGCCGTGACGCAGACGTGCTCCGCGACGTCACGTTCGAGACCCGGCCCGGCGAGATGACGGCCTTGGTCGGCACCAGCGGCGCCGGCAAGACCACGCTCTGCAACCTGGTGGCCCGCTTCTTCGAGCCGACCGCGGGCACCGTGCTCCTCGACGGCCGCGACCTGCGCGACGTCGAGCTCGCCTCCTACCGGCGGGTGCTCGGGATCGTCGAGCAGGACGTCTTCCTCTTCGACGGCACCATCGCCGACAACATCCGCTATGCCGACCCCGCCGCCGACGACGGGCGCGTGCGGGCCGCCGCCCGCGCGGCGAACGCCGAGGGCTTCATCGAGGCGCTGCCGGAGGGCTACCGCACGCAGATCGGCGAGCGCGGGGTGCGCCTCTCGGGCGGCCAGCGCCAGCGCCTCGCCATCGCGCGCGCCCTGCTCGCCGACCCGCGGATCCTCATCCTCGACGAGGCCACCTCGAACCTCGACACCGAGAGCGAGCGCGCCATCCAGGAGGCCCTGCGCGTCCTGATGCGCGGCCGCACCAGCTTCGTGATCGCGCACCGGCTGAGCACCATCATGCATGCGCACCGCATCGTGGTGCTGAAGGACGGCCGCATCGCCGAGATGGGCACCCACGAGGAGCTGATGGCCCGCAGCGGCATCTACCACCAGATGGTGCTGGTGCAGACCGCGCCGCCGGCGGCCGTCACGCCGGCCGCGGACCGCCCGCCGTCCGCCCACGCCACGCGCGCCGCCCGGTGAGGTGCAGCCACCAGCTGCGCCACTGGATGGCCAGGAGGAGCGCGATCGACACGGGATGGAACGCCACGCACTCCCACGGCTGGCCGAACCGCCAGGCGAGGAGCGCGCGCTGCCCGAGCTGCGCCGCGATCGCGCTCGTCGCGAGCGCCACCGACCACGACGGCATCCCGCCGGCCACGAGCGCCCACGGCAGCCAGATCCAGGGCAGCAGGATGCCGCCGGCCTCGAGCAGCGTGAACACGCCGAGCACCGCGGGCGAGCCAAGCCCCTCGTAGGCGTTCTTCGTGAACCCGCGCCAGGTCTGCGCGGCGCCGCGGTACATGCGGCAGCGAACGCTCTCCGAGCCGTCGTAGAGGTCGGTGTGCAGGCCGGCGCGCCGCACGTTGCGGGGCAGCCTGATGCCGTCGTGCATGCTGTCGCGGAAGGCGGCGTGGCCGCCCGCGCGCACCCATGCCTCGCGCCGCACCAGGAGGAACTGCCCGCACCCCGCGCTGGTCGCGGGGTCGTCGGTGGTGCGCATCCGCGGCATCGGCAGCCAGCTGAAGAGCATCCAGTGGATGAGCGGCACCACCATCCGCTCCATCCACGTCCCGGTCTCCTGCGCCGGCACCGTGCTCAGGAGCGCCGCACGCAGCCGCCCGGCCTCGTCCACCGCGCGCGCCAGGCAGTCCGGCGCAAGGCGCACGTCGGCGTCCGTGAAGAGGAGCCACTCGCCGGTTGCCGCATCGCCCATCCGCTGGCAGCCCCACTGCTTGCCGTTCCACCCGTCCGGGAGCGGCACGGTCGGCACTGCCCGCACCCGCGCGTCCCGCGCCACCAGCGACGACAGGATCGCCGGCGTGCGGTCGGTGCTCTGGTCGTCGTAGGCAAGCACCTCGACGTCGACGCCGTCGCTTGCGAGCGCGCCCCCGACGGCCGCGCCCAGGTTCCGTTCCTCGTTGCGTGCCGGGATGCAGACGGACACCCGCGGCCGCGCGCCCGTGCGCGATGCCAGCACCGCCCCCAGCGGCCGCGCCCGGCGGCAGATCCCCAGGTTCACGACGGTCATCACGACCGCCACCGAGCTGACCAGCGCCGGGAACGCCGGAATCCATGCGAGCACCGCAGCCGCCACGGTCCCGCCCGCCGTGCCGTCCGCCGTCACCGCGCCGCCCGTTCCGGCGCACGGTGCGCCGTCTCGATCCCCGTGCGGCGTCCCGTCAGGCGCAGGAACGCGTCGTACACCGGGTGGATGCGCGCCGTGCCGCCGCCGACCAGCGTGTCGAAGGCCGACGGGTCGCGCGACGAGGTGGCCGCCGCGAGCGCCGCGCCGTTGGCGTTCATCGCGTCCTGGATCGCCGCCTGCCAGGCGTGCACCGCGCCGCCCTCGGCGGGCGGCGCCACGTGCGCCGCGCGCATGAACACCTCCGGACGCTGGTCGGTCCAGAACCCGTACTCGAAGGCCACCGCCACCACGTGGGCATCGGCGCGCCGCGCGGCCACCATCGCCACGCCCGGGCGCACCTCGACCGGCCGGCGCGGGTCGACGAAGCGTCCCTGCGGCGTCATCATCAGGATCGTCCGCGGGGCGGATGCGAACAGCCCCTCGACGTGGCGCACGAAGGGACGCAGGCCCGCGGCGTCGTCGGGGTCGACGCCGAACATCCCGAGCTTGCGGAAGAACCGGAAGTTCTCGAGCTGCGTGCGGTCGATCGGGCTCGCCACCGGACGGTCGGCGAACCAGCGGTCGTGGATCATGAACCCGACCAGGGGGTCCCACCACGAGGCGTGGTTGCACGCCAGCACCACCGGCCCGGGCGAGGCCGCCGCCGCACGCAGCACCGCGTCCGTGCCGGCCACCGCGCGCACGGCGTGGAAGCGCCGCGCCACGAATCCGCGCAGCCAGCGCGCGAAGACGCGCCGGAAGCCGGGCCGGAAGTCGCCGGGGATCAGCTCGCGCCCACCGTCTCGCACGCGCGAGGCCCCCGTTGCAGGCGCGATCCGGTGTCCACGCCGAAGCCGGGCTGCCCGTGGCCCGTGCGCGCGATGCCGAGGTCCTCGCACACCGCGTCGGCGGCCGTGACGCCGCTCATCAGCACCATCGGGACGCCCGGTCCCGGGTTGGAGCTGCCGCCTGCGAGGTAGAGGTTGCGGTACACGCGGCTGCGGTTGCGCGGCTTGAAGCCGCCCTTGAGGCGGCCGTGGCTCGCGAGGCCGTAGATGGCCCCGCCCTCGGCGTTGTACCAGCGCTCGATTCCCTGCGGCGTGAGGTGGCGCTCGACGACGATGTGGCGCTCGATGTCCTCCATGCCCATGCGCTTCAGCTTGTCGATGATGACGGGGCGGTACTGCTCCATCATGCCGCCCGGGCCTTCCCAGCGCTGGCCGTTGCGCAGGTGCGCGGTGTGGATGAGGGCATACAGCGCCTCGCCGCCCTCCGGGGCCTGCGAGGGATCGGTGCGGCTCGGCACGCACAGGTAGACGGTCGGGTCGCGCGCCGGGATGCCCTGGCGGTAGATGTCGTCGAACTCGTGCTCGCTGTCGCGCGAGAACAGGAAGTCGTGGTGCAGCAGGTGGTCGTACTGCCGGTCGAGGCCCAGGTAGAGCACCACGCCGCTGCACGCCGGAACGTATTCACCCGCGATCCGCTGCTGCTCGGCGAGCCCCGACGCCGACCCGTCCAGGTCGCGGTAGGTGCGCTGCACGTCGCAGTTGGAGACCACCACGTCGGCGAACACCGTCCGCCCGTCCTCGAGCTCCACGCCGCGCACGGCCTTGCCGTCGGTGATCAACCGGCGCACGCCGACGCCGGTCACCAGCTCGGCCCCGTGCTCGCGCAGGATGCGCTCGAGCGCGTTGGCCACGGAGCGCGTGCCGCCCATCGAGTACCAGCACCCGTCGTCCACCTGCGCGGCGGCGATCAGCGTGAGGATGGCCGGTGCCATGAACGGGCTGGACCCCACGTACTGCAGGAAGTGCTCGGAGAGCTGGCAGAGGTGCGGCTCGCGGATGTGCTTGGCGATGGTGGCGCCCACCGTCGAGTGCATGCGCATCGCCAGCACGTCGCGGAGCAGGCCCGGCTCGCGCGTGGGCGGGGTGCGCATCAGGTCCATCACGCCGCCGAGGTCCTTGAAGAAGAACACCTTGCCGCTCAGCCGGAACATGCGGCGGCTGTACTCGACGAAGTCGATCCAGCCACGCCCGGCGCCCGTCCCCGGGAACTGCCGGTCCATCGAGGCGGCCATCTCCTCGGGCCGCTCGAGCAGGTCGATCACCGTGCCGTCCTCGTACATGCAGCGCCACTGCGGGTCCAGGCGCACCAGGTCGAGGTAGTCCTCGACGCGACGGCCCGTGCGCTGGATGATGCCGCGCACCACGTTGGGCATGGTGAGGATGGTCGGCCCCATGTCGAAGGTGAAGCCCTGCTCGCGCAGCACGTTCATCTTCCCGCCGAGGTGGTGGTTGCGCTCGACGAGCGTGACGCGGACGCCGCGGCCGGCGAGCTCCGTGGCGGCGGCGAGGCCGGCGAGCCCCCCCCCGATGACGATGGCGGTGGTGGTCATGATGTCTGTTCCTCTCTGGATCGGTGCGTTCGTTCGGGGCGTGCGGCGGGTGCGGGACGGCGGCCGCCGAAGGCGAGCCGGCGCAGCCACGCCTGCGCGGAGGGCGATGGCTCGTCGAGCGGCGTCCGCAGCCGCGTCGACGTGAACGAGCAGGTGACCTCGCGCGTCAGCGCCAGGAGCCCGGCCGCGCCGCGGCTCGGGCCCCACCCGCTTGGGCCGCGGCCCTCGATCGAGGTTCCCGGATGCGCGGTGGGCAGGATGCAGTCGTTGAAGGTGACGACATTCGAGCCGAGCGCGGCCACGAAGCCCGCGTCCGACGCCCATCGCTCGGCATCGGCCGAGAACACCGCCGTCGCCAGGTGCTGCCCCGCGGCACGGTGCGCGTCCAGCATGTCGGCCACCCCGTCGGCGGCGATCACCGCGAGCACCGGCCCGAAGTGGTCGCCGGCGGCCAGTTCCGCGCCGCGCGGGCAGTCCAGGATGCACGCCGGCCGCCACGCCCCGTCGCGCGCCTCGTCGATCGCCGTGGCCGAGCGGCCGCCCGCCGCGACGGCCGCGCGCGCGAGCCCCGCGCACCGCGCCGCCATCGCCGCGTCGGCCAGGCGAACCGTCCCCGCCGACTCCGCCAGCGGGCGGATCGCGGCCTCGAACCCGGGCAGCGCGCGCCGGTCGACCAGCGCACGCCGCGGCGCCATGCACGTCTGGCCGGCGTTCATGGTGGCCGCATGCCAGATCGAGCGCGCGGCGAGCGCCACGTCGGCATCCGCCAGCACGAGCGCACTGTCGCGTCCGCTCAGTTCGAGCGTGGTCGGCGTCAGGGTGCGCGCGCACTGCGCGGCGATCTCGCGCCCGACCGCGGTGGATCCGGTGAAGACCACGTGGTCGAAGCGGCGGGTCTCCATGAGCCGCCGGCCCGCCTCGCGCGTCGCGTCCTCGAGCCCGATCGACGATGCGTCCAGCCCCGCGTCGCCCAGCGCCTCGATCGCCAGCTCGACGAGGAGCCGCTGCGACGACGGCGCACGCTCGCTCGGCTTCACGGTCGTCCGGTTTCCCGCAATCACGCTCTGCGCCAGCTGGATCCCGAGGAGCTGCAGCGGATAGTTCCACGTCGCGATCACCAGCACGTCGCCGACCGGCAGGCGCACCCCGCGGTGGCGCTGCCCGAGCATCCACCACGGCGCGCCGCCGATCGCGCGGGTCGACAGGATGGCGGGCGCGTGGCGTCGGTGCCAGCGCAGGCTCGCCACGAGCGGCATCACGTCCTGCGTGACCGTCTCCCACGGCGCCTTGCCGATGTCCGCCTGCACCCGCGCGACGAGGTCCGACTCGCGCGCCACGATGCGCCGCTCGAACGCGGCGGCCCACGCCACGCGCGCGTCGAGTCGTCCGATGCCGGCGACCGGATCGAGGGTTGGGCGTCCGGTCGGATGCATGTCGTGGTCGGGGACGGGTTCGGGCATGGAGCGGGCGCGGATTCGCGGCGGCGGCACGCCGGTCCGCCCACGGATATCTTCCCCGAATCCATGGAACGTGCGCAGGCGAACCCCCGAGGTCCATGGTGACCCAGCCGTCCCCCACCGCGGTCCAGGACGCACCGTGGAAGCCATCCCGAACCCAGCGTCCGGTGTCGCAGGGACGCCCGGCGGGCCGGGAACGCTCCGTCGCCGTGGTCGGCGCCGGCCCCGGTGGCCTGGCCACCGCCATGCTGCTTGCCAAGGCCGGCCTGCGCGTCACGGTCTACGAGGCCCATGACCGCGTCGGCGGGCGCACCCGGCAGATCGAGGAAGGTCCGTACCGCTTCGACTGCGGCCCGACGTTCTTCATGATGCCGTGGGTGCTCGAGGAGATCTTCGCGGCAACCGGCCGCCGGCTCTCCGACTACGCCGAGCTCAGGCGCCTCGACCCGATGTACCGGCTGCTGATCGGCCAGCCCGAGGGCGACCCGCTGGTCATCGACACCACCCAGGACATCGCGCGCATGGCGCGCCAGCTCTCGGCGATCCAGCCCTCCGACGGGCCGGCGTTCGAGCGCTTCATCCGCGACAACCGCCGCAAGCTCGAGGTGATGACCCCGATCCTGCGCCGGCCGATCCGAGGCCTGCGCGACCTGATCACGTTCGACGCGATGCGCGCCGGCCCCGCGCTCCGGCCGTGGCAGTCGCTCTACGACCACCTCAAGGGCTACTTCCGCCACGAGGGCGTCCGCCTGGCGATGAGCTTCCAGAGCAAGTACCTCGGGATGAGCCCGTTCGAGTGCCCCGAGCTCTTCTCCATCCTGCCGTTCATCGAGTACGAGTACGGCATCTGGCACCCGATCGGCGGCTGCAACGCGCTCATGCGCGCCATGGCCGACGCGGCCGCCGACCTCGGCGCGGAGATCCGCTGCGGCATGCCGGTCGAGGCGATCCGCTTCGAGGGCCGCCGCGCCGTCGGCGTGCGCGCCGGCGGGCAGGAGTTCCGCCACGACCACGTGGTGGTGAACGCCGACGCCGCCTGGGCGCTGAAGAACCTCGTGCCCGAGTCCGTGCGCCCGCGCGCCCTCAAGGACGCCGCGCTCGACGCCAAGCGCTTCAGCTGCAGCACGTTCATGATGTACCTCGGGCTCGAGGGAACGGTGGACCTGCCGCACCACACCATCTACACGTCGCGCTCCTACGTGCGCAACCTGCAGGACATCGCGCGCGACGGGCGGCTCTCCGACGACCCCTCGACCTACGTGTGCAACCCGTCGCGCACCGACCCGACGCTCGCCCCGCCCGGCCATTCGTCGCTCTACGTGCTCGTGCCCACCCCGAACAACAAGGCGGGCGAGTGCCAGGTCGACTGGCACTGGGCCCGCGGCGAGCTGCGCGAGCGCACGCTCCGCCAGCTCGAGGTAGTCTTCGGCCTGAGCGACATCCGCCGCCGGATCCGCGCCGAGCGCCTGGTCACGCCGGCCGACTGGCAGTCCGAGCGGATCGCCCATGGCGCCACGTTCAACATGGCCCACAACCTGGGGCAGATGCTCCACCGCCGCCCGCACCACCGGGTGCAGGGCATGGACGGGCTGTGGCTCGTCGGCGGCGGGACGCACCCGGGGAGCGGCCTGCCGGTGATCTTCCTCTCCAGCGAGATCACCTCGCGCCTCCTCTGCGCCGAGGAAGGGATCGCCGACCCGCTCGAGGGGCACGTCACGCCGCTGCGCAGCGCGCCGACCGTCGCGTCCGCCGGCTGATCGCGCGCGCGACCCCGCTCAGAGCGCCGTCCGGATCGCCCACAGGTCGGGGAACGCCGGCGTGAAGAGCGTCGAGCGCAGGTACTCCGCGCCCGAGGACCCGCCGGTCCCCTGCTTGAAGCCGATCGTCCGCTCCACCATCTTCACGTGGCGATAGCGCCATTCCTGCATGCCCTCGTCGAAGTCGAGGAGCAGCTCGCACAGGGCGCGCATGGCCGGGTGGCTGCGGTAGGCCTCGAGCAGCGAGCGCTGCACGGTCTCGTCGGGCGCCAGCGGCTGCGTCACGTCGCGCGCCAGCAGCGCCGGCGGCACCTCCAGCCCGTCCCGCGCCAACATCGACAGGAACGCGTCCCAGAGCGTGGGCTCGCGGAAGGCCCGCTCGAGCAGCGCGCGCTCGGGCGACCCCTCGGCCTGGATCGCGATGGCCCGCGGGCTCTTCTTGCCCACCAGGAACTCGAACTGCCGGAACTGCCAGCTCTGGAACCCCGACGCGCTCTCCAGGAACGAGCGGAAGCTCAGGAACTGGACGGGCGTCATGGTCTCGAGCACGTCGATCTGCGAGACCATCGTCTTCAGGATCACCAGCATCCGGCGCAGCCCGACCGAGGCCGTGCGCGCGTCGCCCGCCAGCAGGCAGGCGCGGACGCGGTGCCCCTCGTGGAGCTGCTGCTTGAACCACAGCTCGTACACCTGGTGGATCACGATGAAGAGCATCTCGTCGTGCTCCGGTCCCTCCGAGACGGGCTTCTGGAGCGACAGGAGCTCGGGGATCTTCAGGTAGCTGCCGTAGGTGATGGGGGTCTTGAGCGTCATCGAGGTCCTTGCCTGCGAGCGGCCGCCGTCCCGGCGGTCAGCGTCCGATCGTCCCGCGCGCGCCCTCGACCGAGAGCGTGCCGCGCACCATGTCCCAGCGCAGCGCGTGCGCCCGCGTGGGCACCGTCGAGCCGCGCCGCAGCACCGTGGCCAGCCGGCCGGGCGCGGCGCGCGCGGTGCCCACCTGCGTCGGGACGTCGAGCTCGAACTCGCCTGCCTCGACGTCAAGCTCGGCCGTGCGCACGACCACGCGGCCGTCGGCGAACACCTTGGTGAGCTCGGCCGGCCCGCCCAGGGCCAGGCCCCCGTCGGTGCCGCGTGCCGCGGGCGCGCCGTCCGCCTCGCGCACGGTGGCCACCATGCGGTCGGCGGTCACCGTGCCCGTGGCGGCGGTCGAGTTGCCCAGGTGGTCCATCGACACCTCGCGCTCGAGCGTGATGCGCGCGGTGCGGTCGGCCATCCGCTCGAGCGCCAGCGACCGCTTCCACGCGAAGCGCGTGGTGCCGTGCGCCGCGAACGGGCTCTTCGGGTCGTCGGCGCGCGCGGGCTCCGCCGCGGGCGGCGGGTCGAAGACGAGGAGCGTGCCCGCCCCGTCGACGGCGGCGTTCCCCGTCTGGCCGTCGTAGGCCACGTTCGGCGCGTTCAGCCGGAAGAGCCGCGGGTCGCCCTGGCGCCGGGCGTCGGCCCACTCGCGCGCCTCCAGGCGAACCTCGCCGGTGGCGCGCATCATGCCGATCGACTGCGCGTCCCCGGCGCCGACCGGCATCTCGCCCGCCGCACGCGCGCGCGCCGCGCCGCGGGCCATCAGCTCGATCTGCACCTCGGACGCATCGAGGGCCTCGGTCTGCCGCGGATCTCGCGACGAGCGCACCTTCACCCCGCCCTGCAGGAGGAGCAAGCCCCGGTCGGCCGCGCCGCCGGTTCCCTTCACGGCCCCGTCGGCGAAGGCGAGCGACTCGCGCCAGGTGGCCTGCATCTGCGGCACGCCCTCGATGCGCGGCCGGCCGATGCGGCCCTCGGCCTCCGCCAGCACGGGCGCGCGGAAGCCGCTTGCGCGACCCGGCCCCAGGGCGTTCAGGCGACCGGGCACCTCCTGCACGCGGACCTCGGCCAGCTGGTCGAGCACCAGGTTGCCGCGCACCACCATGACGTCCGGGCCGACGAGCCGTGCGTTGCGCATGGATCCGTCGCCCTCGAGCCGCGACGCGAAGATGCGCGTGCCGTCGTCGAGCATCAGTTCCACCGGGCCCTCGGCGACGAACTCCCCGACGTCGCTGCGCAGCGCGCCGTCCGGGCGCGGCGCGCCGCCGCCCTCGACGAAGGTGGTTCGCAGCGCCGACGCCCACAGGGTCTGCGCGTCGTCGCCGGCCATCACGTTCCCGCTCGCGGCCAGCGTGCGGGGCTGCGCATCGCCCGCCGCGTTCGGCGAGAGCGCGATCTCCACCCGGTCGGCGGCGAACCGGCCGCCCGCCTCGCCCAGGGCACGCGCGCGCACGTCGCCGGTGGCAACGATCCGGCGCGGCACGTCCTTGTTCCCGACCGGCAGCGCCTCCACCGCCAGGGTCCGGGCGTCGAGCTCGAAGTCCGGGCCTCGCGCCTCGACGTCGCCCTCGAAGTCGGCACCGCGGAACGTGCCTTCGGCGTCGCCGGTCCCGGGCACGAGCCGCAATCCCATGCGCGTGGCCCACGAGACCAGGAGCGGCTTCGTGCCCGCGGCGCCCATCACGATCGTCCCCGGGCCGTCGCTCGACCCGGTGCCCGCCGCACGGTCGAGCGCGAAGCGCACGGCATTCATCGTGAAGTCCGGCGTCTCGATCGATGCAGGTTCCGCCGCGCTGCCTGCGATGTCGATCCGGTCGACGCCCGACTCCAGGGTCGCGCGCGCCGCCACGATGGTCGCCTCGGCGCGCGAATCCTCGATGCGCGCGGGCCGTCCGGTGGCCACCAGGCGAACGCCCTCGGGCGTCGCGAGCGTGGGCGTTCCCTCGGGCGCCGGCGTCATCACCAGCCGGCCGGCGAACGACACCGTCACCACGTCATCCTCCGACTCGGCCGCCAAGCCGAAGGCCAGGCCCAGCAGGTGCGCATGACGCGGTCCGGCGGCCGCGGTGGCGGGCACGGTGCCATCGATCCGCGCCGACGCGATCCCGAGCCCCGAGCCGCGGCGCATCCAGAACACCGCGTCGACCCGGTCGCCGGTCACGCGCGAGACGCGGCCTTCCTCGGCGGCGACGATGTCCACCGAGTCGAACATCGAGAGCTGGAAGAGCCGCGCGCCGGGCGCCGCCGGCGCCGCCTGCGCCAGCACCGCGGCCGCCAGCCAGCCGGCACCGCCGGCACCCGCCCCGCCGTCCATCCGTGCCGCGCCGGGCGCGCGGATCCCCGCGCGCGTGCGGTTGATGCGGATCGGCGCCAGCGTGCGGTCGATCACCAGCCGCTCGATGTCCTTGCCGTCGGCGGAGAGCGTGAGCGACAGCCCCTCGCCGTCGAGGGACAGCGTCTCGCCCAGGATGCGGAAGCGGCGGTCGCAGCGCACCTCGCCCGTCTCCGACTCGAAGGATGCCTCGGGCGCCTCGACGGTGATCTCCGGCGCGTCGGACTTCAGGTCCACCGCGCGCCCGTCCCTCGGGCGGTAGATGCGGATCACCACGTTCCCGGAGAGGCGCCCGCTCTCGAGCGCACGCTTCGGCACGCGTGCGGCCATGTCGTCGCTGCGCATCGTGACGATGCGGCCGCCGTCGCCGTACAGCACCGCGCGCGGGTCCTTCATCGCCAGCCGCTTGTCCGGCAACGGATCGATGCGCGACGCCGTGTACTGCTGCTTCAGGTTCCCGGCCGCATCGGCCACCTGCACCCACGCCCCCTGCTCCAGGCGCACCGCCTCCTGCGACCCGAACCGCGGCCCCGTACCCGCGCGTTCCTGGTCGCTCAGCGGCTCCGGCACCACGAGGTCCGCCACCGGACGGTCACGCGTGCGCGCCGAGCGCTTCGGGCCCGACTGCCGGTCGACGACCCATGCCGCCACCACCAGCCCCACCGAGGCCGCCACCGCCACCGCCGTCAGGATCCATGGGCGCCGACGGCGCCGCTTGAAGGGGTCTTCAGGCGCTGCGGGGCCGCTCATCGGCGCGCCCCGCCGATCGGGAGGCGTCCGACGGGGCGTCGAACATGGCCAGCGCGTCGTTCCATCGGTCCTGGCTCCGCAGGAGGTGCTCCACCACCTCGCGCACCGCGCCCCGGCCGCCGGGCGCGGCGGTCACGTAGGCCGCCGCGGCACGGACTTCGGCCGCGGCATCGTGCACGGCCACAGGGTAGCCGCACGCCCGCATCGCCGGGAGGTCGGGAAGGTCGTCGCCCACGAAGGCGATCGCCTCCGGGCCGACGCCCACCGCCGCGGCCACCGCGCGCAGCGCCGCCGCCTTGTCGGAGGTTCCCGAATGCAGCTGCCGGACGCCGAGTTCCTCGAGCCGGTGCCGGACCGCCTGGCCCGCGCGACCGGTGACCACCGCCACCTCGCCGCCCATGCGGCGCCAGATCGCGATCCCCAGCCCGTCCTTCGCGTTGAAGCGCTTCGTCTCGTGCCCGAGGTCATCGAGCGCCACGGTCCCGTCGGTCAACACCCCGTCCACGTCCAGGCAGAGGACGCGGACCTGCGCCGACCGTGGGGTCACTTCTTGGCGCCCTGGATCGCCTTCAGCTGCTTCGCGAGGCGGCTCTTCTTCCGCGACGCGGTGTTGCGGTGCATCGTCGAGGTCGAGGCCACCTTGTCCAGGATCGAGACCACCTTGCGGTACTCGGCCTCGGCGGCCTTGGGGTCACGCGCGTGGATGGCCTGGTCGAACGCCTTCACCTGGTCCTTGACCCGGCGCTTGCGCCAGTTGTTCAGGGCGTTCTGCTTGGCGTTCTGGCGGACTCGCTTCTTGGCTGACTCGGTGTTCGGCACGGGGTTCCTCGGCGTTCGGACGAATGGGGCAGTATGCCAAGATTCCGCAGCCGCCGCAACCGGCGGGCGAACCGGCGGTATACCCCCGTCGCCGACCTGTTTCCGGACACTGGCGGGACGTCACTCGGCCCGTCCCCACCATCCCACGACCGCCATGAACCAGACCACCTCCCCGTCGACCCGTTCCCCGATGACCGTCGCGCTCGGGATCCTGACCGCGATCCTCCTGGGCACCACCATCCACTTCGCCTCCAAGTCGAGCGCGCTCGCCGAGAAGGAGGCGGCTGCCGCGGACGCGGCGAAGCGCGCCCAGAGCGAGTCCGACCGCGCCGCCAAGGCGGAGGCCGACTCCAAGGCGCTCGCCGAACGCACCGCGCGCGCAGAGGCCGCGTCGAAGGATGCGCAGGCGCGCGCCGACGCGGCGCAGGCCGCCGCCAAGGACGCGCAGGCCAAGCTCCAGGAGGCGCAGTCGCAGGCGGCGGCGCGCGCCGCGGAGGCCGAGGCGGCACGCGCGACGCTGGAGCGAACGACCCAGGACCTCGCCGCCGCGCGCGCGACGTCCGGTGCCGCCGGCGCCACCGACGGCATGCGCTCGGAGATCGCGCAGCTGAAGGCGGCCCTCGTCGAGACCCGCACGCAGCTCGAGCGTGCCCAGGCCGACCTCGCCGCGCGGGGCAGCGCCTCCGCGGCGACCGCGGGCGGCCCCAGCTCGTTCTGGTCCGGCAAGCCGTGGTACGGCACCCTCGACCTCGAGGCCATGCTGCGCTGGTACCGGCGCCCCGAGAAGCCCGAGGACGTCCAGGCCACCGAATTCCGCGAGGCGAAGGCAGAATTGCGGCGCCGAAGCGCCGGCAACTGACCCGCGCACGGCCGAAGTGGCCGGAAACCAGTCGACCGAACGCCGCCCCGCGCGCAACCCCGCGGCACCCGGCTCGCGTACTCTCCACTTGACGCGGACGCCCGGTTTCCGGACACTTCCCGCTTCACCCGGCGGGGGCCCTCCCCCCGTTCCGCCCTCGGAGACATGCCTTCCATGAACCAGCGCACGACCGGCCTTGTCGTTGGCCTCGTCACCTTCGTCATCCTCACGGTCGGCCTGCTGGCCTCCACGATCTACTTCTACATCGAGGCCGGCGCCGCGGTGGAGAAGAAGAAGGCCGCCGACGACGCGGCCCAGGCAAGCAGCTCCAAGGCCGCGAAGATCGACCGCGAGTACAAGGCGCTCGTCGGCTTCATGACCGGCGAGGCGGACGCCGTCGCCGGCGAGGACACCCTTGCCACGGCGAAGAAGGCGCTCGGCGCCGAGAACGTCACGAACCTGAAGCTCGAGCTCGACTCGATCCGGTCGACCCGCGACCAGCTCGCCCAGGACAACGCCAACCTCAAGCAGCAGGCCGACGCGGCCCGCGCCGACGCAGCCTCGGCCCGCGCGGAGGCCGGCAAGGCATCCCAGGGCGCCCTGGCCGCCGGCCAGCGCGTGGAGGGCGACATCGGCGCCTACCGCACCAAGGTCGACGAGTACGGCAAGAAGGTCGAGAGCACCGTCCAGGAGATCACCCGCCTGCAGGACGAGATGGACCAGCGCCGCCGCAACGAGGTGGCGAGCCTTCAGGAGAAGATCGACAGCGAGTCGGTGAGCCGCGCGACGCTCGAGACCCGCGTCTCCGAGCTCCAGAAGAGCGTCGACCAGTACCGCGTGAAGCCGGAGAACGCCGCGCAGCTCGCCGACGGCCGCATCATCGACTCCGCCGGCCAGGACGGCGAGGTCTTCATCTCGATCGGCGCCAAGCAGCGCGTGCAGCCGGGCATGACCTTCGACGTCTACGACAGCGTCCAGGCCATCCAGTACAACCCCACGACCGGCGAGCTGATCCCCGGCAAGGCCCGCATCCAGGTGCTGAAGGTGGACGACAGCACCTCGACCGCGCGCATCATCCCGGAGGGCCGCCGCTGGGGCGGGCGCACGCGCCCGGTGGTGAAGGACGACGTGATCGCCAACGTCATCTTCAGCCCCGAGTACCGCTACAAGTTCCTCGTGCACGGCATGTTCGACGTCGACGCCGACGGCAAGGCCACGGCCGCCGAGGCCGAGTACGTCCGCGGCCGCATCAAGGCCTGGGGCGGCGACGTGGTGGAGGGCGACGCGCTGCGCGGCGACCTCGACTTCGTGGTGATGGGCGTGCAGCCCTCCAAGCCGCTCGACCTGCCGCCGGACGCCGACGAGGGCGAGTACACGGCGCACTTCGACCAGAAGCGCGCGTACGAGGCCTACACGGCGCTGTTCACCGACGCGCAGTCGGCCCGCGTCCCGGTCCTGAACTGGAACCGGATGCAGGTCCTGACGAACGAAGGACGCTGACCGCGGCCGGGCGCTCGAGACGATGGGCGCCCACGCGAAGGCACCTGCCCTGCGGACCGCGATCCACCTCGCGCAGTACGCCGGCGCGCGCAGCTTCGAGTGGCTGTTCGGCGCCTTCCCCCCGGAGCAGAACCTCCGCACCGCGGGCGTGGTGGCCGACGCGTGGTGCACCCTCAACCCGAGGCGCCTCGACCGCGCGCTCGGGAACGTCCGCCGCGCATTCCCCGCGATGCCGGCCGGCGACGCCGACACGCTCGCCCGCGCCAGCGTGCGCTACATGTTCCGCACGTACATGGTGGACGCGTTCCAGCTGCCCCGGCTCCTCACCGAGGAGACCTGGCCGCGGCACGTGGACCTCGACGAGGCGCGGCCCGGCATCGAGGCGATGATCGAGGACCGGCCCGCGATCTTCCTTGCCCCGCATGCGGGCAACTGGGAGCTGCTCGGGTTCTTCCCGACGCTGATGGGCTTCCGGATGCACGCGCTCGCGCGACCGCTCGACAACCCGTGGATCTGGGACTGGGCGCTCGGCAAGCGCGAGGCGCGCGGCATGCGCGTGATCACGAAGTTCGGCGCCACCGAGGAGCTGCAGCGGATCGTCACGTCCGGCGGCCGCGTCGCGATGATCGCGGACCAGGACGCGGGCCACGACGGCGTGTTCGTCCCCTTCTTCGGGCAGATGGCGAGCGCCTACAAGTCGGTGGCGCTGCTGGCCATCCGGTACGAGCTGCCCGTGGTCGTGGGCGTGGCGCTGCGCCACGGCGACGGGTTCCGCTACCGCGTCTGCACCACGGACGTCATCCGCCCCCGCGACTGGGCCGGCGAGGACGACCCGGTCTTCTGGCTCACCGCGCGCTACAACCGCGCGATGGAGCGGGCCGTCAACCTCGACCCCACGCAGTACCTCTGGATCCACCGCCGCTGGAAGAGCCGCCCGCGCTGGGAGCGCGAGTCGAAGCCGATGCCGGCGCGCATCGAGGCGAAGCTGCGCGCCCTGCCGTGGATGGCCGCGGACGAGGTCGACCGGCTCGTCGAGCAGGCGGCCCGCGCCGCGCACGCCGCGCCGGCCGGAGCGGCGGCGTGACCGGCCCCGCGCGCCTGGCGGGTGCCCGCGTGCTCGTGGTGGACGACGACCCGGACATCCGCTCCGCGATGGGCCTGGCGCTGCGCGCCGAGGGCGCGGTGACCGACGAGGTGGCCGACGGCAGCGTCGCCATGCACCACCTGCAGGCGGTCCCGCCGGACGCGGTGGTGCTCGACGTGATGCTCCCCGGGCAGTCTGGGTTCGCGGTGCTCGAACGCTGCCGTGCCGCGGTGCCCACGGCACCCGTCGTCATGGTGACCGCCAACCGCGGCACGCGCCATGCGGAACTTGCCCGCAGCCTCGGTGCGGCGGCCTACCTGGTGAAGCCGGTGCCGCTCTCGACCCTCGTCGACGCGGTCGCGAAGGCGGTGGGACGATGACGTGGTTCCGGCGCGTGCGCTATCGTGCGGAACCCCCGATGGCCCGCAAGCGCTACGTCATCCAGCACGCGATCCCGTCCGCCGATGGCTCGCTGGCGCCGATGGGGACGCGGGCCGAGCTGGTCACGGGCCTGGCCACGTGCAACACGGGCCCCGACCAGCCCAGCGGCAGCATCCTCTACGGCCCCGGCATCGAGCTGGTCATCGCCCCCGGCGAGGACCCGGTGCGCCAGATGGAGATGGCCGTCACCGACGACGACATCGCCTGGACCATCATCCACCGGATGAAGAAGCAGTTCGGCTGGAAGTTCATCGACCCGGAATCGGGCCGGACGTTCTGACCCTGCGCGGCCGCCCGGGGGCGATGTCAGTCGAGCGAATCGCTCTCGATGCTCGCGCGCTCGCCGGCGAGGTGCTTCTCGACGTAGCGGCGCACCCAGTTCTCCCAGGTCTTGCCGGCCGCCGCGTCCTTGCCCGAGAACTCCAGGCGACGGATCTGGGCGTACGGGATGGTGCGCTTCTCGCCGCCCCCGGCAAGCATGATGCGCACCAGCGACGAGTCGAGCGAGTCACCCTCGCGGCGGTCGAAGACGTAGCACTCGATCGCCGACCCGTCGGCGAGGTGCAGGGTCACGTCGCCGCGGTAGTCGAAGGCGGCGTTCAGGGCCTCGCGCAGGCGCGCGGCCGGCAGGGCCGAGAGGTCGACCACCGTGCCCTGGCGGGGTTCGGATTCGGCGGCCATGGTCACCGGCTTCCCTTCGGCTGGGTGCGACCGGCCTGGCGCCGGGCCTCCTCGGCCGCGGTGCAGAGCAGGTCGTCCAGTTCCCGAACCAGCGTCCGGGTGTCGGCCATGGCCGCCTCGAGCGAGGTCTGCCCCCGGACGTGCCGCATCGGGTCGATCCGGTTGGCATCCGCCAACCGGCGGTCCAGGGCCTTGGCCTCCGCGTCGAGGGCCTCGAGCAGCGCACACGCACGGCTCAACGCCTGCAGGCGGGGGTCATCCGCCGGGACGTCCTGGAGGGCGACGGTGCCGGAAAGCTTGAGGGGCGACGAAACCGCGGGCCCCTCGGGGGGCGCCGGCGGAAGACTGCGTTGGGTCGGGCGGGTCGGGGCGGCGATGTCCATGCGTGAACTGCAGAGGCGAAGGCGGGCGCCGTCCCGGACGGGGGCCCCGCCTGTCGATCCGCCATCCGTGGCGGGTCGATGAACCGAATAGCATACCCATCGACCGCACCGGCCCCCTCGCGTGAGGATGCCGATAAGAACGGCCTCCCCTTGGAACACCCATCGTGAAGTACCTGGTCACCGGCGCCGCGGGCTACATCGGGTCGCACACCGCGCGGGAACTCCTCATGCGGGGGGCCGAGCGGGTGGTGGCGGTCGACAGCCTGGAACGCGGCCACCGGGCGGCGATCGGGGCGCTGGAACGGCTCGCCCCCGGACGGGTCCGGTTCGTCGAGGCCGACATCCGTGACCGACGGACCCTGCGGGAGACGCTGCTCGCCGAGCGGCCGGACGTGGTGCTGCACTTCGCCTCCTTCGCCCTGGTCGGCGAGTCGATGGGGCACCCCGCGATGTACTGGAGCTGCAGCGCCGGCGGCACCGCGAGCCTCCTGGAGGCGATCCAGGCCGCCGGGACCCGGCGCCTGGTCTTCTCGTCCACCTGCGCCACCTACGGCGTGCCCGACCGCATGCCGATCGTCGAGACGATGCCGCAGCGGCCATGCAACCCCTACGGCTCGGCGAAGCTCGCCTGCGAGACCATGATCCGCGAGCAGGTCGAGGGCGCGCGCCGCACCGGCGGCGACTTCGGCGCGGTGCTGCTTCGCTACTTCAACGTCGCGGGATGCTCCGCGGACGGGCTGCTCGGCGAGGACCACGACCCGGAGACGCACCTCGTTCCCTCGGCGCTGCAGGCGGCGCTCGGCACGCGCCCTGCCCTGGAGATCTTCGGCACCGACTACCCGACCCCGGACGGCACGTGCATCCGCGACTACGTCCACGTCGAGGACCTCGCGGCCGCGCACGTCGACGCGGTCGCGGGGCTGCGCCCCGCCGAGTGCCGCGCGTTCAACGTCGGCATCGGGCGCGGCTTCAGCGTGCGCGAGGTGCTCGCCGAGTGCGAGCGCGTCGTCGGGCGGCCGATCCCCGCGAAGGTCGCCCCGCGCCGCGAGGGCGATCCGCCCGAGCTGCGCTCGGATCCCTCGCTCGTCATGCGCGAGCTGGGATGGACGCCGCGCCACGTCACGCTCGCGCCGATGGTCGAGAGCGCGTGGCGCTGGATGCAGGCCAATCCCGCCGGATACCCGCGCTGAGTCGCCGGCTCAGAGCGCGAAGCTCAGCCCGGCCCACAGGCCCAGGCCGTTGAAGCCCGGGTTGTCCGACGACGTCGACGCGTTCGAGATGTGGAACCAGCGCGCCGAGAGGTAGAGCCGCGTTCCCTCCCACACGTCGAAGGTGACGCCCCCGCCGGCGCAGGGCGTGAAGTTGAACTCGGTGCCGCCGGTGGGCACCGGCTCGGTGGCGCCGATGATGCCGCAGCCGGCGCTCGCGAAGACCGACCAGCGCTCGAAGGCGAGGAAATGCCAGCGGAACTCCAGGTCGCCGCCGTAGACGAAGGCATCCGAGGTCGGCTCGGACGCACCGCCGAGGGTCGCGTAGAGCGCCACCTCGAAGTGATCGACGAAGAACCACGCGACGCCGATGCGGCCGAGGCCGAGGTTGATGGCATCGAGGTCGCCCGCCCACTCGCCCTCGAGGTCGAGCCGCCAGCTGTCCTTGGCGCCGAAGCGCACGGGCGCGGCCGCGGGCGCGATGGCCGGCGCCGCATCGGCGGGCGCGGACTCGGGCGGCGCACCGAGGAGCAGTGCGCGGGCATCGACGAAGCCGAGGGCCGATGGTCCGGCAACGAAGGCCGTCACGAGTCCAAGTGCGCAGGCGCGG
>Ga0075471_10000481_pt1 | contig 23849 bp, 23 predicted proteins | sample DEB19_08_DNA_2_FD_74787 | JGI IMG/M metagenome (GOLD analysis project Ga0075471, IMG submission 74787) | Aqueous microbial communities from the Delaware River and Bay under freshwater to marine salinity gradient to study organic matter... | ecosystem: Environmental > Aquatic > Marine > Coastal ...
ACATAGGTCCGCACGTTGATCTCCGGGAAGTCGGTGGTCGTCGGGATCGGTGGGAGCCACCGAAGACGGAGTTTGGTCATTCGGAAGGGCACGAGTGCCACCCACGCCCGACCGTCGAACGTGTCGACCTCGACTCCATCGGGAAGAAGGCGTTGAACCACCGAAGGTTCGTACGACCAATGAAGGAACGCGAGGTCCTTCCATTGCTGGGTCATGACCTTCATGGCGCGAGCCCCGGGCTGGTCGAGTTGCATCGTGCGGGAACGTGGGCAGGGGGCACGGACTCATTGTTTCGCTCGGGCGGTACCGTTGTCGCCGTGGCCGACTCGAACGATCAGCCCTTCACGCATCTGGACCCGCTCGGACGGGCGCGCATGGTGGACGTGACTCCCAAGGAACCGACCCACCGTCGAGCCGTGGCCCGTTGCAAGGTGTTCATGACCCCCGAAACCACGGCGGCCATCGCCAACCGGGAGGTCAAGAAGGGTGACGTCCTGGCCGTGGCCCGGGTGGCCGGAATCCAGGCGGCCAAGCGCACGAGCGACCTCATTCCGCTCTGCCACCCGCTTCTCGTGGGGGCGGTGGCGGTCGACTTCGAAATCGGGGACGACTTCGTCCAGGTGGAGGCCCAGGTGGAGACCGTGGAGCGCACCGGGGTCGAGATGGAGGCGCTCCATGCCTGCTCAGTGGCCGCTTTGTCGATTTACGACATGTGCAAGGCGATCGACAAAGGCATGGTGATCGGCGATCTGACCCTCTGGGAGAAGGTCGGCGGCCGGTCGGGTCACTACCGCCGCGAGGCCTGACATCGGGGCCGGCGGGCGCCTGGGGCGGAGTCGGTTGGGGCGGGGATCATTGCGCCGTCCGTCACGAATGTTGTAAAACTGTAATGAAACGGGCAACCTGTCCATCCGACGGTGCTGCGATGTCGCAGAAGGGAGGCCGACGAACGTGAGCAAGATCATCCTGCTGGTCGTAGGGGCCGCTTGGGCCGCCGTTCTCATTCCGCCGCTGTTGCGGGGGCGCCACGAGAACCGTCCGCACTCGTCAGTCGTCGACTTCCGCCGACAGCTCTCGACTCTGCAGCGCACCGCTCCGGTTCGTACGCCCATCCGCATGGCCCGCCCGTTGGCTCCGGCTCCCGTCCGACCGGTGATGGCCGCCCGTCACGATCACACCCGTGGCCTCTCGAGCACTCGCGGCATGAGCCGTCGGCACCTCGTTCGTCAGCGTCGCCAGAACGTCGTCGTGAGCCTGTCGCTCGTGACCGCCGGCTCGGCGTTCATCGCCTTCACGACCAAGAGCGATTTCTTCATCTACGTCTTCGTCCTGTCGGCGATCTCGCTCAGCGGCTACTGCTACAAGTTGTCCCAGATGCGCCGCTACCAGAGTTCCCCGTCGTCGTACCGGCGCGACTGGATCCGCGCCGCCTGAGACGGTCGGCCGGCCTCTTTCGAAACAACGCTCCGGCGGTAGAGTTCGGACGCTGTCGGCGGGTTTCCGCTGATCGCCCTCGGGGGTGTAGCTCAGTTGGCAGAGCGCAACAATCGCACTGTTGAGGCCAGGGGTTCAATTCCCCTCACCTCCACCCGAATGCAGAAGAGCCGGCCTGCAGGCCGGCTCTTCTGTTCGTGTGTGGTCGGTGCCGAATCAGCGAACCGTCAGTAGTGGATCGTTCACGACGGCGCTCTCGAAGCCGTCGAGCCCACGGGTCGTTCCACCACGGATCGTCACTCGGCGCATGCGTCGCGGGGTGGATCCGTAGTCGTCGGTGGCGTAGTGCATGGTGGCCCGGTTGTCCCAGATCACCACGTCGCCGGCCCGCCACCGATGTCGCAGCGTCAACTCCGGTTGGGTCGAATGCTCGTAGAGGAGCTTCAACAGATGTTCGCTCTCGATACGCGAGAACCCCACGAGGTGGGTGGTGAAACCCGGGTTCACGAACAAAGACGGCCGACCCGTGGACGGGTGGAGGCGAACCACCGGATGCACGACCGGCGGAACGCGCTGAGCATCGTCGAACAACTTCTGGGCGTCGTCGCGGTCGAGGGCCGAGTCGAAGGGTTCACCCCAATAGGCGAGTGGCGAGATGCGGTGCACGGCGCGCAGATCGTCGACCAACGTGCGAAGTCCGGGGGCCAACGTCGCGTAGGCATCGCGCAAATTCGCCCACAGCGTGTCGCCACCGAACTGTGGAATCACATCGGCGACCAAGACCGACGCCGCGGGCGGAGTGGCCACGAAGGTGACGTCGGTGTGCCAGCGGGCGTTCTTGCCGCCCTTGGCGCCGTCGAGTTCGAGGATCTCGGGATGGTCGGGATGACCGGGCACCACCGGGTGCGCAGGCGTCGGCTCACCGAGTGAGCGCGCCAGGTCGACTTGTTCGGCGTGCGACAAGAACTGATCGCGGATCACCAGAACGAGGTGCTCCTCGAGGAGACTGAGGAGTTGTCCGGGCGCCAGATCGGTTCGAACATCACCAGCGGTGAGTTCGGCGCCGAAGGAGCCGGTGATCGGAGTGATCGTCCAGGGAGAGCGGGCCGCGGGGGAAGGGGAATCGACGGTCAGGGCCATGGGGTTCCTTTCGATGGAGCGAGACTAACCCGAATTCCCCAAAAGTTGATGAGAATTGTCGGGAATTGGATAAGGTCGGTCGCCATGGAATCCGTGGTGTCCGAACTTCCCGTCGACGTGGACGAACGCGATGCGGCCGGAATCGTCGGCTGGGCGGCGCGGACTTTCGGGTCGGGTCTGGTGTTCACCTCGTCGTTCGAGGACCCGGTCCTGGTTCATCTGGTCGCGACTCATGCACCGGGCACCCCGATCGTTCTCATCGACACGCAGTATCTGTTCGCCGAGACCAAGTGGTTCGCCGAAACCCTTCGGCGTCGATTCGATTTCCCACTCGAAGCCGTTCGGCCCCTCGAGAACGTAGTGCCCGACGATCAGTGGCAGAGCGATGTCGAGGCGTGTTGTCACCGACGCAAAGTCGAGCCTCTCGAGCGAGCCCTGGCCGGCAAAGCGGCTTGGATCACCGGCATCCGACGCGTCGATGGTCCGACCCGCGCCGATGCACCGGTGGTTGCGTACGAACAGTCTCGACGCATCGTGAAGATCAACCCGCTGGCGGCTTGGACGGACGCCGACCTGGCGTCCTACATCATCGAACACGACTTACCGGTGAATCCCTTGAGCGAGCGCGGGTACCCATCGATCGGTTGTTGGCCGTGCACGCGGCCAGTTGCGCCGGGCGAGGACAAACGAGCCGGCCGCTGGTCGGGTCAGGCCAAGACCGAATGCGGTCTGCATGTGTCGGGAAAGGTGGAGCTCAAGTGAGCAGTCTGGTCGAGGCCGGAGTCCGGCAGCTCGAAGACGAGGCGGTCGAGATCGTGCGTGAGGTGGCGGCCGAATGTCAGTCGCCCGTGCTGCTGTTCTCGGGTGGCAAGGATTCGGCGGTGTTGTTGCACGTGGCGGCCAAGGCGTTCCGCCCCGGACGCCTGCCGTTCCCGGTGATGCACGTCGACACCGGCCACAACTTCGTCGAAGTCATCGAGTATCGCGATCGGATGGTTGCCGACTACGGAGTCGAACTCGTCGTCGCCAGTGTTCAGGCATCAATCGACGCCGGCCGAGCCATCGAAGACATCGGTCCGCGTTCGAGCCGTAATCGCCTGCAGTCGGTCACGCTGCTCGACGCGATCGCCGAGCACAAATTCGATGCGGCCTTCGGAGGTGGCCGTCGTGACGAGGACAAGGCCCGCGCCAAGGAACGAATCCTGTCGTTTCGCGATCGCTTCGGACAATGGGAGCCGCGCGCTCAGCGACCCGAGCCCTGGAATCTCCTGAACGCGCGTATTCGACAGGGGGAGCATCTTCGGGCCTTCCCACTGTCGAACTGGACCGAACTCGACATCTGGCGTTACATCGAAGCCGAGAACATCGCGCTACCGAGCATCTACTTCTCTCACCGTCGAGTGGTGGTGGAGCGCGATGGAATGTTGCTCGCCGTCGGAGGTCCGGTGGTGCCCGAGCCCGGCGAGGCACCCCGCGAGGAAGTCGTGCGCTACCGAACCGTCGGTGATGCGAGTTGCACCGGAGCCGTTCGATCGGAGGCGGAGGATGTCGCGTCGGTGATCGCCGAGGTCGCCGCGGCCCGCATCACCGAGCGAGGCGCCACCCGTGCCGACGACACTTTTTCCGATTCGGCCATGGAAGACCGCAAGCGCGAGGGCTATTTCTGATGGCTCTGCGCATCGCCACCGCCGGCTCGGTCGACGACGGAAAATCCACGCTCATCGGTCGCCTGCTTCACGACACCAAGACGGTGTTCGAGGATCAGTTGTCGGCCGTCGAAAGGGCCAGCCGTCGCTATGGCGATGGTTCGGTGAATCTGGCGCTCCTCACCGATGGGCTCCGGGCCGAGCGTGAGCAGGGGATCACCATCGACGTGGCGTATCGATACTTCGCCACTCCACGTCGGAGCTTCGTCGTGGCCGACACCCCGGGCCACGCTCAGTACACGCGCAACATGGTCACCGGAGCTTCAGTGTCGGATGTGGCGATCGTGCTCGTGGACGCTCGCCAAGGTCTGACCGAACAGACCCGCCGGCATCTTTTCGTGGCGTCGTTGCTCGGCGTGCGGCGCATCATCCTGGCCGTCAACAAGATGGATCTCGTCGAGTTCGAACGCTCGGCCTTCGACTCGGTCGTGGCCGATGTTCGTGCTCACCTCGACGCACTTCCCGGCTCGGTCGGATTCGTTCCGATTCCGATCTCGGCGCTGCACGGCGACAATGTCGTCGACACGAGTGAACGTGTCTCGTGGTACGAAGGTCCGTCGTTGCTCGAACTTCTCGAGGAGATCGAGATCGACGAGGAATCGGGCGTTGGCGCCCGCCTGCCGGTGCAGTGGGTGATCCGTCCGCACGGACGTGAACATCACGACTATCGAGGCTTCGCCGGTCGACTGACCGGTGGCTCGTTGGCGGTCGGTGAAGAAGTCGTCGTTCTTCCTTCGGGTCGTCGGAGTCGTGTGGCGGCCATCGACCGCGGCGGAGAACCCACTGATTTCGCTCGTGCCGGTGAATCGGTGAGCGTGCAGTTGGTGGACGACCTCGACGTCGGTCGGGGCGACGTCGTCGTGGCGGCATCGGGCGACACGAAGCCGTTCGTCTCCGACGAGATCGTGGCCGACGTGTGCTGGATGATCGAGCGCCCGCTGGCCGTCGGGACCCGCTGGTCGATCAAGCATCAGACCCGCACGGCGCGAGCGGTCGTCTCGGCCATCGACTTTCGGTACGACGTCGAATCCGCTCGATCGGAGTCGACCGATCACCTCGAACTCAACGACCTCGGACGCATTCGTCTGTCGACCACCGTCCCGCTCGTGTTCGATCCATATGTCGACCACCGGCCCGGTGGATGTGCGGTGCTGGTCGACGAAGCCACCGGCATGACTGCAGCGGCCCTCATGTTCCGTGGAGTCGAATCGTGAGCGATCACTTCCCGGTCAACCTCGTCCTGCGCGAGCGGTCGTGCCTGGTCGTCGGAGCCGGGCGCGTGGCCCTGCGAAAGACCGAGCAACTTCTCGTGGCCGGTGCATCGGTCACGGTCGTCGCGCCGTCGGTCGTCGGCGGCTTCGACGATCTGCCGGTGGAGGTGATCCGACGCGAGTTCGCGGTGGCCGACCTCGACGGTCGACGTCTCGTGATCACTGCGACCGGTGATCGGGTCGTGGACCAGATGATTTTCGATGAATGCGAACGCCGCGGCATCTGGATCAACTCGGCCGACGACCCGCAGCGTTGTTCGTTCACCTTGCCGGCGACCATCCGGCGCGGAGACTTGCTCGTCACGTTCTCCACCGCTGGATCGAGTCCGGGATTGTCGTCGTGGTTGCGCCGACGTTTTGAGGGTTTGATCGATGAAAGGTTCGCGGCCGTGGTCGACGACCTCGCCGCCGAGCGTCGTCGTATCCATGAACTGGGCGAGAGCACCGAAAACCTCGACTGGACTCCACTGATCGAGCGGGCACTGGTGCGCCATGGAGTGAACCTTCCCGAGGAAATGGAAGTCGGGTCATGACCGTTCATCTCGTCGGAGCCGGACCGGGTGACCCGGAGCTCCTCACGGTGCGTGCCGCGCGACTGATCGCCTCGGCCGACGTGATCGTGCACGACTGGTTGGCCGACGTCGCCATACTCGACCTCGCGCGGCCAGGAACCGAACTCATCGACGTGGGCAAGCGGCCCGGTCGACCGACACCGCAGGAGATGATCAACGCTCTGCTCGTGCATCTCGGTGCGCAAGGACTCGAAGTCGTTCGCCTGAAGGGCGGCGATCCCTATGTCTTCGGCCGTGGCGGGGAGGAGGCCGACGCACTGAAGTCGGCCGGCATCCCCTTCGATGTCGTGCCGGGTGTGACCTCGGCGGTGGGTGTTCCGGCGGCTGCCGGTGTCCCGGTCACGCACCGAGGAGTGTCGGTGGGTTTCACCGTCGTCACGGGTCATCGCGAGAAGGGCGGCGCGAGTTCGATCAATTGGGAAGCACTGGCCGCAGTGGGGGGAACCATCGTGGTCCTCATGGGAGTGGCCGAGCGCGCCGTGATCGCGGCGCGCCTCATGGCCGGCGGACTCGCGGCCGACACGCCCGTGGCCGCGGTTCGCTACGGAACCCGACCCGAACAGACGACGGTCCGCACGACACTTGTCGATCTCGCCACCACCGAACTCGAATCACCGTGCACGATCGTGATCGGTGCTGTCGCCGCGTTCGATTTCAGCCCGACCGCGGCGTCGACGTGGGAACGCGAGGCGGCCCGATGAGACGATCGATCGACGATCAGCCGATCACCGCCGACTTGTTGCCGCCGGGAGACGAGGACGCGATGCCGGTGTCATGGGCCATCGCCTTGTGCGACGACTACGACGATGCAACGCCTCGCGTCGTTCTCACGATGGAGGACCTGGGTCGGCCAGGTGCCGGACTCGTGGCCCATCTTTCGGCCGACGGCGCCCGCCGACTTCGTGGCGCCATCCACGATGCATTGCGCGAAGCAGGAGAGGACGTCGGCCGTTGAGCCGAGGAGGAAGCACATGACGATCGTTCCCGCACCCCAACCCCGAGACCTCGATGCCGAGCAGATCCGCGACATCGAACGTTTCGAACGCGCCATCGAGCAGTATCTCGCCGGCGAAATTTCCGAGGACGTGTTCCGCGTGATGCGTCTGAACAACGGCATCTACGGCCAACGACAGGGCGGAACCAACCAGATGGTCCGCATCAAGTTGCCGGCGGGAACCATCACGCCCGAACAGCTCGATCTGATGGCCGAACTGTCCACCGACTTCTCGCGTGGCTGGGGCCACATCACGACGCGCCAGAACATCCAGTTCCATTTCGTCGAACTCCGTCGCATTCCCGACGTGCTCCGCCGTCTGGCCGCCGTCGGGCTCACGTCGCGCGAGGCCTGTGGCGACACCGTGCGCAATGTGATGGCCTGCCATCTGGCCGGTGCGTGTCCGTACGAGAAGCTCGACGTCACGCCGTGGGCCGAAGCCGTGTATCGGCATTTCGTTCGCAATCCGCTCGGTCAGCGTCTGCCCCGCAAGTTCAAGGTCAATTTCTCCGGATGTTCGACCGACTGCGGCCAGGCGATGTTCAACGACGTCGGTGTCGTGGCCGCCACGCGTGAACTTCCCGACGGCTCGGTCGAGCAAGGGTTCCGCGTGTACATCGCCGGTGGGCTCGGTGCCACCCCGCATCCGGCGCTCGCCCTCGAAGAATTCACCACGCGCGAAGAACTACTTCCAACCATCGAAGCCGTGCTTCGCGTCTTCGATCAAACCGGTAACCGCGACAACAAACTTCGCGCCCGTTTGAAGTGGGTCGTCGATCAACTCGGAATCGAAGAGGTTCGTCGCCGCGTACTCAAGATTCGGCATACGTTGCCGGCATCATCCACCTGGCCAGGAGGGATTCCGCCGGAGGTCGTGGCGGACGGTGATTCACCAGCCGGTCGGAGCACGAAGGGCGAAGTGACCGAGGTCGGTCAGGGAGTCCGTGTCGAGTTGCGTTCGAACGACCCGTACCGCCGTTGGGAGCAGGCCAGCGTCATTCGCGGTGTCGCCAAGGGAACGGTGTCGGCGGTTGCCTACGCCGCACTGGGTGACATCACCGCCGAACAGTTCCGTGCATTGGCCGCCATCCAGCGAACACTGGGGGCCGATGTGCGACTCTCCAATCGACAGAACGTCGTCTTCCGGAACCTGCAAGAAGATCAGTTGCGCGTGCTGTACGACGCGCTCGATGCGATCGGCATGGCCCGACCGGGCGCCGAACTCGCCCGCGACGTCGTGGCCTGCCCGGGCGCCGACACCTGCAACATCGCCGTCACGCAATCGCGTGGTCTGGCCAAGGCCATCGGTGAACGCCTAGAGGAGGAGGGTCTGGCCGAAGTCGGTGGAGTCCGAGTGAACATCTCGGGTTGCACCAATAGTTGTGGTCAGCACCACGCCGCCGACATCGGATTGTTCGGAGCCGAACGGCGGGCGCACGGTCGTTCTCTTCCCGGTTATCAACTTCTTCTCGGCGGTTATGTGGGGGAGGAGCAGATCCACTTCGGACAGAAGGCATTGCGTCTGCCGGCCCGCACCGCACCCGAGGGTGTCGCGCGCGTCGTGCGAAAGTTCGCCGACGAACGGTTGGCCGGAGAACCTTTCGCCGACTGGCTGAAGCGCATCGGCGGCCCGACCAAGGTTGCCGACGGGCTCCGCGATCTCGACGACGTTCCGACGCCCGAAGACGATCCGGAGTACTACACCGATTACGACGAGACCGGTCCGTTCGTGGCCCAGATCGCCGAGTCGGAGTGCGCCACCTGATTCCTGATTAGGGTCTCGCCATGCCCGGTCCGCTCGAAGGTGTGAAGGTCGTCGAACTCGGAGTGTGGGTGGCCGGGCCGGCCGCCGCCGGCGTGCTCGGCGATTGGGGCGCCGATGTGGTCAAGATCGAACCACTCACCGGAGACCCGGCACGTTCGTTCCAGCGGATGCTCGGAGGCGACCTGCCGACGAACCCGGTGTTCGAACTCGACAACCGCAGCAAGAAGGGCATCGCGCTCGACATTTCGTCGCCCGATGGTTTGGCGGTGGCGCTCGATCTGCTCCGCGAGGCCGATGTCTTCGTCACCAACGTGCGCGTCGATTCACTCGAGCGGGTCGGCTTGGGTTACGACGCAGTGCGCGCCGTGAACCCTCGCATCGTCTACGGGCAGATCACCGGTTACGGACTCAGCGGACCCGACGCCAACCGCGCCGGCTACGACATCGCGGCGTTCTGGGCGCGAGCAGGTATCGCACATCTGCTCACTCCTGAAGGTGGTGAACTTCCGTTCCAGCGAGGCGGAATGGGCGATCACTCCACGGGAGTCACGTTCGCCGGAGCCATCTGTGCGGCTTTGTTCCGCCGCGAACGAAGTGGTGAAGGGCAGATGGTGTCGTCGTCGCTCCTGCGTCAGGGTGTGTACACGGTGGGTTTCGATCTCAACATCGCGCTCGGGTGGGGGCGGTTTCCGGCCATCGGTCGGCGCACCGAGATGCTCAGCCCCACGGTCAACAACTACACGGCGGCCGATGGTCGACGATTCTGGATCGTGGGTCTCGAAGGGGACCGCCACTGGCCGCCGCTCGCTCGGGTGGTGGGACACCCCGAATGGATCGACGATCCGCGCTTCAATTCCGCACTGCAACGCGCGATAAATCAGAAGGAACTGCTGAATCTGCTCGACGAGATTTTCGCGACGAAGACCCTGGCCGAGTGGGAGGAGGTTTTCGCGACCGAACCCGACATGTTCTGGTCGCCGGTCAACTCTCCTGACGACATTCTGAACGACCCGCAACTCACGGCGGCCGGTGGACTCGTGGAAGTGCCCGACGAATACGGCACCACGACGATGATCGCGTCGCCGGCCGACTTCCACGGCACGCCGTGGGCGCCTCGGTGGATCGCGCCCAAACTCGGTGAACACACGGTCGAAGTCCTCCGCTCGATCGGTCGCAGCGACGAGCAGATCGCCGCACTCGAATCGTCAGGTGTGGTCGCAACCTTCGTCGACGACGATTTCACCGACGAGGGCTAGGGCGCAACCGGTCGATCACCTCGTCGACCAACTCCACGACTTCGACGGCACACGAGATGAAGTCCTCGACTTCGCCGCCACCGGGATCGACGATCTCCTCCCAATCCTCGATGGTCACGCCACCGAGATCGAGCGCGAGCAATCGCTCGACGAGCGGTCCGTCGGCCGAAAGATCACGGGCGAGTCGCTTGAGGGTGGCCGTCCGGTTGCGGGCAGTGGGGAATTCGCGGCGAATCCAGTTCACGTGTTCGGGGGCCATGGCCAGGATCAGATCGGCGGCCTCCACGTGTTCGGCGGTGATCTGCTTGCTTCGGTGGTGTCGCGCCTCGAGCTCCACCCGACGCAATGCCTCACGCGTCCTCCAACTGATGGGCTGACCGTCGACGCTGAAGGTTCCGGCGGTGATGATCGAAAGGTTCGGTTCGCGATCGAGCAACGCCGCGCCGGCCATCACCGAACGCGCCGCGTTACCGGTGCAGATGACGAGGATCGTGCTCACGGGCTCAGGCGCGCAGCGGTGCCATCTGCGCCGGGTCGATGTATTCCTCGAGATGGGTGATGAGTCCTTGCTCGTCGAGATGCACGACCATGCACGTGTGTGCGCAGAGTTCGCCTCCGGGTGCGAGTCCGCGAATGGCGGCCTGCCACAGCCAACCATCGGTGGTGGTACTGAACGATCGTGTCTCCCACCGGAGTCCGTCGATCTTGGTGTGCATCCACTCGAGCGTCTTGCCGGTGCTCGCGTATTCGATCGTCTTGTCGTCGAAGTTGTGCCACACGGTGGCGCCGGGGACGCACATGGCCATGGTGAGGTCGGCCCGACCTTGGTTGGTGGCTTCGGCGAAACGCCGATGATGCTCGATCTTCTGATCGTCGGTGAGACTCATGTGGGTACTCCTCCGTCCACGGTGAACACGGCACCGGTCGTGTAGGCGCCGGCATCGCCGGCCAGGAACAAGGCGGCTCCCACGATCTCATGTGGCTCGCCCACGCGGCGCAATGCGACTCGCTTCATGGCCTGGTCGACCATGTCCCAGTTCCAGGCCTTGCTGATGTCGGTGCGGAACGAACCCGGCATGATGCAGTTGACCCGCACATGCGGGCCGAAGGTCTGCGCGAATCCGATGGTCATCGCGTTCAGCCCTGCTTTGGCCGCGGTGTACGGAATCACGTCGGGTGTGGGATGAATCGCCGCGATGCTCGAGATGTTGATGATCGACCCTCGACGGCCTTCCTGCTTGCCGCGTTCGAACATTTTCGTGCCGAGCACGGCCGAGAGTCGGAAGGGACCCTTCAGATTGAGGCCGATCACCGAGTCCCAGAGTTGCTCGTTGACATTCGTGATGTGGTCGTACAACGGTGACTTGCCGGCGTTGTTGACGAGGATGTCCACACCCCCGAGCTGATCCCACGCGGCCTCGGCGAGTCCATCCACTTCGTTCCAGCGACCCACATGACACGCGTACGGAATGACGCGTCGACCGGTGGCGGACTCGATCTCGGCGGCGGTCGATTCGCATGACTCCATCGAACGACTGGCGATCATCAGGTCGGCGCCCGCCTCGGCGAAGGCCATGGCCATCTCCTTGCCGAGGCCACGACTACCACCGGTGATCAACGCCGTGCGGCCGGTCAGATCGAAGAGGGCCGGAATGTTCGCCATGGCTCGACCTTATGCCTGATCGAACGATTACGCCGAAGCCCGCATCGGCGACGAGACTGAGGGCATGGATTTCGTGGAGTCCCCGTCCTCGGCGGCTTTTCGCAGCGAAGTCAGGTCGTGGCTCGACGAGCACTTGCGCGACGATTTTCGGCTCCTTGGCACGTCGGCCGAAATGGGCGCGCACGACTGGCCGGTTCGGGTCCGCTGGGAACAAGAACTCGGTCTCGCCGGCTGGCTCGGTCTCACCTGGCCGCGCGAATTCGGGGGTCGCGCCGCGTCGGTGTCGGAAGAACTCGTCTTCGCGCAGGAGTACGCGCTGGCCGACGGACCGCAGCGAGCCGGTTTCTTCGGCGAAGGCCTGCTGGGTCCGACCCTCATCACTTTCGGATCGCCCGAACAGCAGCAACGGTTCCTTCCACCGATTCTGCGCGGCGACGAATACTGGTGTCAGGGCTTCAGCGAACCCGGTGCCGGCAGCGACCTCGCCGGAGTGCGCACCACAGCGGTACTCGACGGCGATTCGTGGCGAATCGATGGTCAGAAGGTCTGGACGAGTCAGGCCCAGTTCGCGCAGTGGATCTTCGTGCTGTGTCGCACCGAGCGCGAGGAAGTCGCCCACAAGGCTCTGTCGTACGTCCTCGTGCCGATCGATCAACCCGGCGTGGAAGTTCGTCCGTTACGCGACCTGTCGGGCAACGACCACTTCTGCGAGGTGTTCTTCGATGGTGCGGTCACCGCGGCCGACCTCGTGGTGGGCGGACGTGGCAATGGCTGGAAGACCGCCATGGGAACTCTTGGATTCGAGCGCGGCACGGCGTTCATGGCTCAACAGCTCCGCTTCGCCAAGGAATTCGCCAAGGTTCGCGAACTCGCGCGCCGCAAGGAACTCGACCACGATCCCGAGATCAGGCAACGCCTGGCGCGCGCCTACGCCGAACTCGAGATCATGCGCTGGTCGGGGCTGCGCAATGTCACCCGATTCATCCAAGGTGGTCAGCCAGGTCCCGAAGGTTCGGTCGGCAAACTCTTCTGGTCGAAGTGGCATCAACGCCTGGGTGAACTCGAGGCCGATCTGCTCGGGGCCGACTCTCTGCTTCTGCAGCCCGAGGGTTCGGTCGAGCACGACTTCCAGCACACGTTCCTCTTCAGTCGCGCGCACACCATCTACGCCGGATCCTCTGAGATTCAGCGCAACATCATCGGCGAACGCGCGCTCGGTTTGCCCCGCGGCTGATCAGTCGCCGGCCGGACCGGTGAAGTGCGGCGGACGTTTCTCGCGGTGCGAGGCCACGCCTTCGGCCGCATCGGGTCCACCGAATCCGAAGAACTCGTAGGCGAGTGACGCGTCGAAGGCCGGCATCATCGCTCGGTACCAATGGTTGAGGGTGTGCTTGGTGAATCGGAGCGCGGCCTGCGCGCCTTGCGCGAGTTCGGTGGCCACCTCGAGGGCGGTCGACTGCACGGCATCGTCGTCGACGCACAACGACACGAGCCCGATCCGTTCGGCTTCCTCGCCGGTGAGCGTGCGACAGGTGAGCAAGTAGTACTTCGCCTTGGCCATGCCGGCGAGCAAGGGCCAGCAAACCGCAGCGTGATCGCCGGCCGCCACGCCGAGACGAGTGTGCCCGTCGATGATGCGCGAAGTGCGACCAGCCACCGACACGTCGGCCAGCACCGCCGCGACCAGTCCGGCACCGACCGCCGGCCCGTGAATGGCCGACACGATGGGCTTGGAGCACTCGATGACGTTGCGCACGAGATCCCGCGCTTCCTTCATCACTCGCGAGCGGAAGGCGTAGTCGCCGACGATGCCGTCGATCAGATCGAAACTCCCGCCGGCCGAGAAAGCCTTGCCGGCTCCGGTGAGGAGCACGACTTTGGTCGTTGGATCGCGGTCGACTTCCAACCACACGTCGGCCAACTCGCGGTGGGCCTCGGGCCCGACGGCGTTGAGATTGGGGCCGTCGAGGGTGATTCGGAGAACGCCGTCGGACGGGCGGTCGAAACGCAGATGAGGGAAGGCTTCGTAACCCACGAACTCAGATGCGTTCGATGATGGTCGCGGTTCCCATGCCGCCACCCGTGCACATCGTGATGAGAGCAGTGGACTTGTCCTGACGCTCGAGTTCGTCGAGGGCCGTCTGCATGAGGATCGGGCCGCTGCCGCCGATCGGGTGTCCGAGGGCGATGGCACCGCCGTTGACGTTCACGTTCTCGGGCGTGATGCCGAGTTCACGCATCGCTTTCAGCGGAATGGCCGCGAAGGCCTCGTTGATCTCCCAGATGTCGATGTCCTTGGTGGTCATGCCGGCGCGCTCGAGACACTTCTTGGATGCGGGAGCCGGAGCGGTGAGCATGATGACGGGCTCGGCGCCGGCCACCGCCGACATGACGATCCGGGCCCGGGGCTTGAGTCCGTGCGCCTTGGCGTATTCGGGGCTGGTGACCATGATGACGCCGGCACCGTCGACGACGCCCGATGAATTGCCGGCGTGGTGCACGTGGTTGACACCGTCGATCTGCGGGTACACCTGCTTGCACATGTCGTCGAATGGACGGTCGAAGCCATCGAGGTGAATGCGGCCCATCTTCTCGAACGACGGGGCGAGTGACGCGAGCGACTCCATGGTTGTGGATGGACGAAGGTGCTCGTCCTTGTCGAGCGCGATCGACCCGTCGGCGTTGAGGATCGGTACCACGCTGCGATCGAAGCGACCTTCGGCCTGGGCACGAGCGGCGCGCTGCTGGCTCATGAAGGCGAGTTCGTCGACCTGTTCGCGGCTGAAACCTTCGAGGGTTGCGATGAGGTCGGCCGAGATTCCCTGCGGCACCATCGGGAACATCTCCCGCAGAGCGGCGTTACCGGACGTGAAGTCGGGTGCCCCATCGGGTGCGGGCCAACGCGACATCGACTCCACACCACCGGCCACCACGACGTCCTGGTGGCCCGATTGGATGCCCATCGCGGCCCACGTGACGGCTTGCTGGCCCGAACCGCAGAAACGGTTGATCGTGACACCGGGTGCTTCCACCGGCCAGCCGGCGGCGAGAACAGCCATGCGCCCGATGCACGCACCGTGGTCGCCGACGCTGTTGCCGTTGCCGACGATCACGTCGTCGACATCGGCCGGGTCGAAGCCGACGCGCTTCTGGAGCGCGTTGAGCACTTGGGCGAGGAGTTCTTGCGGATGGATGTGGTGCAACGATCCGTTGGACTTGCCCTTGCCGCGCGGACTGCGGACTCCGTCGATGATCCAGGCTTCGCCCATGGTGTTCCCTTCGTGCACCCCGACTGCTCGGGTCGTCGGATGCGACGGTAGCCGAGGGTCGATCGTGCCGGGGAAGTGGTGTCAGCCGACCAGGCTCGACGACAGGCGCGAATTCTCCCGTAGGCGCAACTCGACGTTGACCTGCTGGCGTTCGAGCACTTGATCGAGAGTCTTGGCCGATTGGGGGATCGGATGTTCGGCGAAGAACGCCCGGACATCGGACTGCTGTTCGGGCGAGTTCAGGAGCCGAACGGGATCGACCATCCGGATGATCGAGTTGGTGGGGAAGGCCTCGTTGGCGGCGTCCCAGTGGCGGCGGATGAACGACCACACCCGCGCACCGTGCTCGCGATGCGCAAGGCAACGGGCGAGAAGGAACGGAGCGTTCTGCGTCTTGACGTCGGGATTCATGGCGAATTCGCAGGTGCGGTCCACGAGTTCGGCGGCGGGGAACTCGGCCAATGCATAGAGATACCGAAGTTGTTCCTGAGGATTGCTCGACTTCAGGAATCGGTTCTGCATGTCGTCGTATTCGGTGACTCCACCGAAGGTGGCCGCGACGGTGGTCGCGGCGGCCACGAGTTCGGGGTGCACCGATTCGGGCGACTGCTGGGCACGAGCCAGAAGGTCTCGACAACGATCGATGGATTGTTGATGGCGGCCAAGTGTTGCGATCAACGAGACAAGGAGCCCTCGGAGCGTGCCGCGCAGATCGTCTTCACCCGGTGATGGTTCCCAGGTGACGCGCGCGAGCGCGGGTGACACGAGTTCGATCACGCGGCCCCGCAGCGCGTTCAGTGCATCACCATCGACGAGGCGGGCGGCCGATCGGAGACTGGCCGCGATCACCTGCCACACGGCGAGTTCGGACTCGTCGCCGAAGGCGCCGAGGAAGTCGAGGAAGTCCGCGGCCGAGAGTCGACCGGCCACGACGGCACTCCAGGAGTCGTCGACCAGGGTGTAGCGCTCGATGGTCGAGAGTTGCGAGAGGGCGCGGGCATCGACTCGGGCGAGGAGATCACTCGAGTACGACACGCGGTAGAACCCGTGTCCGCCGGAGTTGACGATCACCGCTGCGCCCGGCTCGGTGAGCGGAATCTCGATCGGATCGCTGCCGAGAATGAACTTCGACTCGTTGGTGCCGACTCGAAGGTGGACCGGCACCATCCACGCCTGATCGTTGGCCGGACCATCCACCGAGAACGAGAACCGCTGTTGCGACAGAGCGACGTTGGTGCCGTCGTTCGACAAACGGGCGGACACGAGCGGATAGCCGGGCTGCCAGATCCACGAGTCCATGAGAGCCCGGACCGGCTCGCCACCGTCGTCGGCCACAGCGGTCTCGATGGAATCCCACAGGTCGGATGTTTCGGTGTTCCGGAAAGAGTGGGTCGTGAGGTAGTGGCGAACTCCGGCTCGGAAACGTTCCTCACCCAGATACTGCTCGAGCATTCGGAGGAGTGATCCACCCTTTTGGTAGGTGAGCACGTCGAACATTCCTTCGCAGTCCGACGGCGAACGCACTTCGAATTCGACCGAGCGAGTACTGGCGAGCGAGTCGACCTCGAAAGCCGCCGTGCGATCGAGCGAGAAGGCGGTCCACATCTTCCATTCGGGACGGAAGGCTGCCGTCGCTGCGACTTCCATGAACGTGGCGAAGGCTTCGTTGAGCCAGATGCCGTTCCACCACTTCATGGTCACGAGGTCGCCGAACCACATGTGAGCGAGTTCGTGGCTCACCACCGCGGCCACGAGTTCGCGTTCGTTCTGGGTGCTGGTGGCCGGATCGACGAGGAGAAGGCTCTCGCGGTACGTGATGCAGCCGACGTTCTCCATGGCGCCGGCCGCGAAGTCGGGCAATGCCACCATGTCGATCTTGGCGTCGGGATACGGAATCCCGTAATAGGAGGTGAACCAGCGAAGGCTCGATGCGCCGACCTCGAGGCCGAAATCGGTGAGGTGGGCTTTGCCGGGCACGTGCACGATCCGGAGCGGAACGCCGTCGACGTCGATTGGTGCCGTGACCTCGAGCGGCCCCACGACGTACGCCACGAGGTAGGTGCTCATGGGCATGGTGTCGGCGAACCGCACGCTCACCTTGCCGCGCTCGTCGGGATCGGATCGTGAAACTTCGGGTCCGTTACTGATCGCGACCAGGCCATCGTCGACCACGAGCGTGCTCGAGAACACGGCCTTGAAGTCGGGTTCGTCGAAGCACGGAAAAGCGCGTCGGCAATCGGTCGACTGCATCTGGGAGCACGCAATGGTGCGCTCGTCACCGTTTTCGTCGCGGTAGGTGCTGCGGTAGAAGCCACGCAATTTGTCGTTGAGGATCCCGGTGAAAGAGATGTCGATCATCGTCGGCCCGACGGGCAATTCTTCGATGGTGCCGATGATCAACCGGTCGGCGTCGGTATCCGTGGTATGCGTTGCCGGCTGGCCGTCCACATGAACCGACGTCACCTCGAGTTCGACGGCGTTGAGCACGACGAGCCGAGTGGACGCCAGCACGTCGGCGGTGATCACGACCCTTCCACCGAAGGTCGCTCCATCGAGATCCGGTTCGAGGGTGATGTCGTAACGGCGGGGGATCACGTGGCGAGGGAGTCGAAACGGATCGAGATCGGCGGCCGATGCGGGGGAAACGACATTCAGAGTCACGATGGCGAGCGTACCTGCGAACTAGCGTCGACCTCCGTGCCAAGTGATGCCAGCTCGAAGCGCCGTCCGGCCACCTACGACGTCGTCGGAATCGGGAATGCACTCGTCGACGTGATCGCTCAGGCCGACGATCGATTCATCCACGACGAAGCGCTCGTGAAGGGTTCGATGACGCTCATCGACACCGATCGTGCTCTCCATCTCTACCAAGCGCTCGGATCAGCGGTGGAGATGAGCGGAGGCTCGGCGGCCAACACGGTGTGCGGAGTTGCGAGTTTCGGTGGACGGGCGGCGTACATCGGCAAGGTCAGCGACGACGAACTCGGTCGGGTGTTCGGTCACGATCTGCACGCCGTCGGGGTTCACTTCGCTCCCGGTCGGCATCTCGACGAGATTCCCACGGGGCGCTGCATCATCGTCGTCACCCCCGATGCCCAACGCACCATGAACACCTATCTCGGAGTGTCGTCGTACATGTGCCCACCCGATGTGGACGAAGCAGTGGTCGCCGACGGCCACGTGCTCTACATGGAGGGCTACTTGTTCGATCGCGACGACGCCAAGGACGCCTTCCGTCACGCGGCTCGCGTGGCCCACGCAGCCGGACGCGAGGTGTCACTGACCCTCTCCGACAGCTTTTGCGTGGATCGCCATCGAGATGACTTCCGTGCCCTGGTTGCCGACGAAGTCGACATCTTGTTCGGCAACGAACCCGAATTGTGCTCGCTCTACGGACTCGACACGTTCGAGGCCGCGGTGGCCGCGGTTAGGCGAGACAGTTCGTTGGCGGTGATTACACGCGGGCCACGAGGAGCATCGATCATCACGCATGACGAGATCATCGATGTCGAGGCCGAAGACGTCCCGCACGTGATCGACACGACCGGTGCGGGTGACCTGTTCGCCGCCGGCTTCCTGTTCGGTTACACGAATGGCTACTCCTTGGCCGAATCCGGACGGCTGGGTTCGATCGCCGCCGGCGAGGTGATCTCGCACGTCGGGCCGCGTCCGCTCGTGGAATTGAAGTCACTCGTCTCCGGAAGCTGATCCGATGTCGGCCCGCAATGAAGCCCATCGATGGTTGGCGGCCGAACCCGACGACGACATCCGGGCCGAGCTCGTGGAGCTCATCGAAGCCGGAGACGTCGACACGCGGTTCGATGGTGCGCTGACTTTCGGTACCGCCGGTCTACGAGCGCCCATCGGTGCCGGCCCGTTGCGGATGAACCGACTCGTGGTCCGGCAGGCCGCCGCCGGTCTCGTGGATCATCTGTTGAATGAAGATTCTCGAAATGCGACACGCGGAATCCTGATCGGTTGGGACGCGCGACGAAAGAGCGACGTCTTCGCCGAGGACACCGCGCGGGTGGCCGCGGCCCGTGGGATGCGAGCGATTCTGATGCCGAGCGTGGTCCCCACTCCGGTTCTCGCGTGGAACATCGCACCGCATGGGTGCGCGGCCGGTGTCATGGTGACGGCTAGCCACAACCCTCCGGCCGACAACGGCTACAAGGTGTACCTCGAGTCGGGAGCCCAGATCGTTCCGCCCCACGACGACAAGATTGCTCGGGCCATTGCCGCGGTCGACCCGACGTCCGTGGTGTTGGCTGACCCCGATCATGAACTCGTCGTTCGTCTCGACCACGCGGCGAGCGACGACTACGTGGCGTGGGCGCCTTCGACTCGCTTGACGAAGGGACGCGTGGACCTGACGTTCGCGTACACGCCCTTGCACGGTGTCGGTGGGGAGATCGCGCTGCGAGCCTTCGCGGCGGCCGACATCGCCCGCCCCATCGTCGTCGATGCGCAATTCGTTCCCGATCCCGGTTTTCCCACCGTCGGCTTTCCCAACCCCGAGGAGCCCGGGGCAATGGATGCAGTCATCGCGACGGCGACCGAACACGGCGCTCGACTGGCGTTGGCCCACGATCCCGACGCCGACCGTCTCGGAGTTGCCGCCGCCGACCGTGAAGGCCGATGGAGATTGCTTCGAGGCGACGAGATCGGTTGGTTGCTCGCCGACCATGTGATCGCTCACACCTTCGGAGACGACCGACTAATGGTGAGCACGGTGGTGTCATCGTCACTGGTGGGGAAGATGGCCGGTGCGGCGGGCATTGCGTACGAGGAGACCTTCACCGGCTTCAAATGGATCGCCGAGGCAGCACGACGTCATGCCGACAAACGTTTGGTCTTCGCCTACGAACAAGCCCTTGGATATCTGGTGGCCCGACGACCACCCGACAAGGACGGCATCACGGCGGCGATCGTGTTCCTCGAACTGGTGGCCGAATTGGCGGCCGCGGACCACGACGTCTTCGATCGTCTCGACGACATCGCCCGTCGGTTCGGTCGCCATGTGACCGCCGAACGATCAGTGGCCTTGTCGCCGGCCGAAGGTGCACGAGCCGTCGCTCGACTCCGGGATCGACCACCGTCAAGCATCAATGGTCGAGACGTCGTCGCCGTGGAAGACGTTCCGGCAGCCTCGTTGGTGCGGATGTTCGTGCGCGGGGCCGATGGCGAGGCGTCGATCCGACTTCAAGTGCGACCGAGTGGCACCGAACCGAAGGTGAAGTTGTACGGAGAGGCCGTCGACGAGGACCCGTCGCCCTATCTTGCCGAACTCGCGACGTTGATCACTTGAGTGATCGTCACTCGGCCTTGCCGACCGGCTGGCCGTCGATGATCTGGTCGAGGTACTCCGAGAGCCCGTAGCCGACCTTGCCGGCGTGTTCGGCCGATGTCATCTCCCAACGCGTCATGCCTTCGCTGATGCGCGTGGTCAGCCACTCTCCGTCGGGTGCTTGGCGACGATTACGTAGCGGAATCAGACTCATCACTTCGCCGGTGAAGGTCCACTCCTTGCCGCTTCTCGACGACCGGAGCACGGCTTCGATCTTGTCGTGGTAGCTCTCCTCGTCGCGGAACTCGGTGCGGATTTCGGCGTGGTCGCACAGGTGCATCTGGCCGTTCTCCCACACGAATCCGCCGCGCGAGCCGGGTCCGTCCTTCTTGGCGACGCGCGAGAGCATGAAGCCGAGGTCGCGGTCGAAGTTGGCGGTGAGCCAGCGGTAGTACCACGGCGCCTGCCAATAGCGCGGACCCCACGAGTGATCGCGCAAACCGAAGCCGTCGATCTCCCATTCCTTGTCGCCGATGCGGATGGTCCCGTGGGCGCCCACGAGTTGTTCGTAGTGGCCCTTGGCGAACTCTTCACCCGGCGCTTCGTGCGGTGTGTCGGGCTCACCACCAAACATGCTCGAACGACCCTGGCCACTGAACGTGATGTGCACTTCGCATTCGCTGTAGGGGTTGTTGCCGAATGCCGTCTTCGGATCGACCATCTGCTCGGGCTCGGCGAGAACGACGACCTTGCCCACGTAATCGATGCGGAGTTCCTCGAATGGTTCGACCATGGTCCAGGTGAGACCGGCCGCATCGAGTCGATCGTTGTTGTCGATCTGTGGGCGCTTGAACATGAAACCGACCGAACCGTCGGGCAGATAGATGCACACCGTCATCTCGGCGTAGCCCTCGTTGGCGCGGTTGCCCATGCGGAACCAACCGCCGATCTTCTGATTCGGATCGAAGCAATTGATGTACATGCTCTCGTTGAAGTTGGACTCCGGTCCGAGTTCGTGCATGTATTCGTCGGCAGGTTCGAGGCGTACTCCCATGCGCCCGACCGTAGCCGGTCAGAACAACGTGAGTTGCTCCCAGGTCACCGCGACCTCAGTGACCGGACACCATTGCGCACGACCTCGCTTCCCGGGTCGTTTGACCTCGAGACGTTCGGGTCGCAGTGATCGAGCCGCACCATGTGAGTCGTGCACCGTGATGCTCCCGTCGCGTTCGACCCACGAGATCCGGCCCTCCTGCCAGCGACCCCGATCGGCGCGGCGAAACCTGACCGACTCACCGGGTCGGAGCCCGATGCGACGAAGCACCTCGCTCTGTTCGGCGGTGGGCTTGGGAGGCATGGAGGATCAGAGAGTGCCGAACACACGCGACTGAAGTTTGCGCATGCCGGCCAGCCAGCGATCGCGATCGGTGGCCTTGCGCTGCTCGAAGTCGGCCACCTGCGGGTGGGGGAGGATGAGGAACCGCTCGGCAACGATGGCTTCCGCCACCACTTCGGCCACATAGTCGGGTTCGAGCACTTCGCCAGCGGCCCGCACCACATTGGTGGCGCCGTTCTCGCCGAGGTCGCCGCCGTTGAGCATGTTGGTGTTGACTCCTTGCGGGCACAGACAACTGACCTTGATGCCGCGGTCGCCGTAGGAGATCGACATCCATTCGGCGAAGGCCACCGCGGCGTGCTTGGTAACCGAATACGGTGCCGAACCGATCTGACTCAGGATGCCGGCCGCCGATGCGGTGGAACAGAAGTAGCCCGAACCTCGCTCGAGCCACTCGGGAAGCAGATATTTCGCCGCCCAGCGATGGGCATGAATGTTCACGTCGAACGCGAGGTTCCATTCGTCCTCGGACGTGGCCTCAACGAATCCGCCGGTGCCGACCCCAGCGTTGGCGAAGAAGAGATCGATTCCGCCCATGAACGCGCGTGACGCTTCGACGAGATCGCGGTTCCCGTTCTCGGTTCCGACATCGGCCGCGACTCCGAGGGTCGTCGATGGTCGAATCGTGTTCAGTTCGGAGGCGATCCGAACGACTGAAGCGTCGTGCAGATCGGCGAGGACCACTTGGGCGCCGAGGTGGTGGAAGCGGCGGGCCAACGCGGCTCCGATACCGCCGGCCGCCCCGGTGACCACGATGCGGGCGCCGTCGAATTCCACGACCCGAGCGTATTCGCTGGCTGGCGAATCGAAGGCCAACGACGAGATCTTCGGCCTCCTGGTGTGATTCGGTGTGCCAACCGCCTCGTCGCCTGCCGATACCCCGAAGATCCGCCCCATTACGATGCTCATGCGCGACGATTACGTGCGTTACCTTCGGGGGAAGGTGATCCGGTCGTCCGGAACACAAGTGAGCAACCAGGAGACAACGATGACGAGCACCCAAGTCGTGGAACCGATGTTGATCGAAGAGCCGTCGACCGATGTCGTCGCCGAAGCACTGGTTCTCATCGATCGTGCGTTGTCCCAGATGGTCAAGCGCGAACTCGTGTCGTCCGGAGAAGTCAGCGATCTGCTGCTCGACGTCCGGAACCTCTTGACTTCTTCGCGGGCGTAGCCGCGACCAAGTCGGCGAAGGCCGACTGAAGGCAGTCGCGCAGAAGATCCGGGTCGTCGATCGACGCTGGGTCGATATTGAGGCCCATGTCGAGGCTTCCCACATGCGACAGCAAGGTCAGGTTGAACGCCACCCCGCCGAGTGGGCCGATGGGGAAGTTGTGGAGGATCTCCGAACCGGCCACGAACACCGGTAGCGGCGTTCCTTTGACGTTCGAAGTGGCGAAGTCGACCGTCTGCGATTGCAGACGCGCCACGCGGGTGAGGATCGCCGTGGGGAGGTTGCTCGCCAACGACGCCACGGCGTTGAGGGCACCGGCCGAGGTGCCGGCGGCTTCCTCGGTGATCCGACGGATCTCGTCGAATCGTTGGACGATCTTCATCTCGGTGGTGGGTACGAGCATGCGAGCCAACGAGAACGCATTGGCCGATGCTCCGCCCTCCGGATCGGATCGACGGGTCGAGATGGCCATCGATGCCCGAAGTTCATCGATTGGCTGACCCTTCGTGCGGTGGTATTCGCCAGCGGCTTCGCTGGCCGCGGTCAGCAGCGCGGTGTTGAGCGTTCCGCCCAACCGGCGAGCGGCATCGCGCACCTCGGTGAACGGTGCTCGGAGAACTTCCATACGGCGACGCACCGAGCGCTCGTGCCAGAGAGGCGAGCGAGCGGGGTCGACATCGGTGAGCTGTCCGAAGCCGGTGCGCAGCACGTCGAGGGTCGACGCGCCGTGGCTCGGAATCGATGACGGGTCGGCGATGAGATCGCGGATCTGACGAACCATCGTGAGGGGAAGTTTGAGCGAACCCGACAGGAGGTCCTTCCAAAGGTCGTTGTGCAACATCGACATCTCGAGTTCCGACCGGCTTTCGTCGTACTCGAGGGACGTCGACTCGGGCGCGTCACGTTCGAAGTCGAAGAACTG
>Ga0075471_10000484_pt1 | contig 23781 bp, 17 predicted proteins | sample DEB19_08_DNA_2_FD_74787 | JGI IMG/M metagenome (GOLD analysis project Ga0075471, IMG submission 74787) | Aqueous microbial communities from the Delaware River and Bay under freshwater to marine salinity gradient to study organic matter... | ecosystem: Environmental > Aquatic > Marine > Coastal ...
GCCGATGGATCCGGTGCCCCGCATCATCCCGGCGGGTGAGTGGCGGCGGATCGAGGCGGGGCTGACGCAGCGGATCAACGCCCTGAACCTGTTCCTCTGGGACATCTACCACGAGCAGTACATTCTCCGCGACGGCGTAGTGCCGCCGCGTCTCGTTCTGCAGGGGACGTACTTCCGCCGCGAGTTCGTCGGCGTGGACGTGCCGCGTCGGATTTACGTGCACATCTGCGGCACAGACCTGATCCGCGACGCCGACGGCCGGTACCTCGTGCTCGAGGACAACGCCCGCACGCCGTCGGGCGTGAGCTACATGCTGCAGAACAGGCAGGTGCTCAAGCGGGTGTATCCGGCGATCTTCAACGATTACGACGTGCTGCCGCAGGACGACTACCCCGCCGCCCTGCTCGAGGTGCTCCAGTACATCGCCCCGGAGTCGAGCGCGCAGCCCACGGCCGTGCTGCTCTCTCCGGGGATGTACAACTCCGCCTACTTCGAACACAGCTTTCTCGCGCAGCGAATGGGCATCGAGCTCGTCGAGGGCCGCGATCTGCTCGTCGACGGCAATCGGGTCTGGATGCGGACGACCCGCGGGCGGCAGCGGGTCGACGTCATCTACCGGCGGATCGACGACGACTTTCTCGATCCGCTCACGTTTCGTCCGGACAGCGCGCTGGGCGTCCCCGGGCTCGTCAACGCCTACCGGGCCGGGACGGTGGCCTTGGCCAACAGCATCGGCACCGGAATCGCCGACGACAAGGGGATCTATCCGTTCGTGCCGGACATGATCCGCTACTACCTCAAGCAGGATCCGGTGCTCGACAACGTCGAGACGTTTCGCCCTGAGATTCCAGCGCAGTTGAGCCATGTGCTCGCGCATCTCGAATCGCTCGTTGTGAAGCGGGTCAACGAGTCGGGCGGTTACGGCATGCTCGTGGGCCCGGCTTCCACGCGGCAGCAGCGCGAGGAGTTTCGGGCGCTCGTCCAGGCGAATCCACGAGACTTCATCGCGCAGCCGACGATCCAGCTCTCGACGCACCCCACGTTCGTGGACGGGCGGCTGGAGGGGCGGCACGTCGACCTGCGTCCCTTCGTGCTGTGCGGCGAGCGGATCACGGTCACACCCGGCGGACTGACCCGCGTGGCGTTGCCGAAGGGCAGCCTCGTGGTCAACAGCTCGCAGGGGGGCGGCAGCAAGGACACCTGGGTGCTCGCCGACGGCGACGCCGCCCCACAGTGAGGCTCCGCATGCTCAGCCGCGTCGCCGACGCACTCTTCTGGATGAGCCGCTACCTCGAGCGAGCCGATCACCTCGCGCGGGTGGTGGATGTGACGTTTCACCTCGACATCGATCTGCACGGCGTGCTCGCCCATCCCGTCGAGCTCGAGTGGAACGCGCTGCTGGCGCTCTTGCGTCAGCCGCCGCCGCCGGTGGCCGACGGGGAGAACCCGGTGGCCGCGGTGCAGCGGTGGCTGCTCCTGGAGGGGCCCAACGGGGGCAGCGTGATGTCGTGCGTGAACCGTTCGCGGAACAACGCCCGTAGCATTCGCGGCTCGATCAGCCCGCAGATGTGGCGGGAGCTCAACAAGCTCCATTGGCGGCTGTCCGACGCGGCCCTGCAGGCCCGCGTGACGGAGTCGCCGCACGACTTCTGCCAGGAGGCCCAGATCGGCGTGCTGCTCTTTCAGGGCGCCTGCGAGGCCACGCTGACGCACGACGAGGGCTGGCACTTCATCCAACTGGGACGCTATCTCGAGCGAGCCGACAAGGTCCTGCGGATCCTCGACTCGAAGTTCGCGCTGCTGGAGCGCTCGGAGCCGGCCGACCTGCCCATCAACGCACTGCAATGGGCGGCGGTGCTGAAGAACTGTGCCGCGTACGAGGCCTACCAGCGGCTTTACATCAGCCGGGTCGAACCCGAACGCGTCATCGAGTTCCTGCTGGTGAATCCCGACTTTCCGCATTCGGTGCGATTCTGCCTGGCGCAGAGCCTGCATTCGCTCACGGAAATCAGCGGCCGCTTGCCCGACCGCTGCGACGACGAGGTGATTCGCACCGTCGGCAGGCTGCTCAACGACCTGGTCTACCTCGACGCGTCGTCCCTGGACGGGAACGGGCTGCACGATTTCCTCGGCGGGGCGCTGCTCCGCTGCGCCCGTATCAGCCACCTGCTGCAGCAGCAATATGCCCTGCAGTGAAACCCCTCCGGGAGCCCGGCGATGATCCTCGAAATCCAGCATGAGACGACGATGGACTATTCGCAGCCGGTGAGCGAATGGCTCTGCGAGCTCCGCATGGAGCCGATGAGCGACGGCGGGCAGCGCTGCCACTCGTTCCAGATCACGATGGGCCAGCCGGCCACGATCACCAAGTACGTCGACGGTTTCGGGAACCGGGTTCACCACTTCAATCTGCTCAAGCCCCCGTCCACGCTGCGGATCCTGGCGGCGAGCGTCGTCGAGACCGAGGCCGCCGGCGTCGGGCCGATCGCCAGCCAGGCCACGTTTCCGGCGGGCCAGCCGGCCGACGAGTGGCAGCTTCCGCTCGAGACGCTCGACTACCTGCCGCTGCGCGGCCCCGTCCGCGGCACGGCGTTGCTCGAGCCGCATCTGGCGCAGCTCCGTCCCCTGCCGCGGATGCGGGTGGGCATGTGGGTCTGCCAGGTCGCGGAATACATCCGCAGCCGCTTCGAGTATGCCCGCGACGTCACCGACGCCACGTCGCCCGTCGACCACCTGCTCGCCCGCGGCAAGGGCGTCTGCCAGGACTTCACGCACCTGATGATCGCGATCCTGCGTTCCTGCGGAGTGCCCGCCCGCTACGTCAGCGGCTACATCCATCGGCCCAACAAGGAGTCGCAGAGCCATGCGTGGTGCGAGGTGTGGCTGCCGGATGTCGGCTGGACGGGATTCGATCCCACGAACGGCTGCCCCGTGAACCACGACTTCGTGAAGACGGCCGTGGGCCGAGACTTCTCGGATGTGCCGCCCAACAAGGGCATCTACCGGGGAGCCGGTGAGGAACGGATCGCCGTGCGGGTCGCCACCCGCACGCTCGAGCGTCTGCCGTCGCTGTCGTGGCACGATCAGCTGGCACCGCTCGACGTGCCGGTGCACTCGGTGCTGCGGACGGCGCCGGTCTACGGCGACGACGTCGAGCTCCAGCAGCAGTGAGCAGGTGAGCCGGCCGGTTGTGCGGGAAGCGGCTCGCGGAGGCTGCTGCGGCTGGCGTCACAGCCCCGCAGACCCCACCGGCAAGGCCGCGGGGCGACTCGTCATGGCTCGGGATCAGTGCAGCCGACGCAGAACGTCCGCCAGGCGATCGATCTCGGCGGTGGTGTTGTAGAACGCGAGTGACGGCCGCACGGTGGCCTCGAGTCCGAAGTGCCGCAGCGACGGCTGGGCGCAATGGTGGCCGGCGCGGACCGCGATGCCCTCACGGTCGAGAGCCCGCCCGATCTCCAGCGGCTCACGTCCACCCATGACGAAGGAGAGCACGCCGACCTTCGCCGCCGCCGTGCCGACGAGCCGCAGCCCGGGAACGCCAGCGAGCGCGGCGGTGGCGTGCTCGAGCAACGCGTGCTCGTAGGCGGCGATCCGCTCGCGGCCGAGCCGCGTCACGTAATCGAGCGCCGCGGCGAGTCCGACGGCATCCGCGATGTTGGGCGTGCCGGCCTCGAACTTCGCGGGTGGATCGGCGTAGGTCGTCCGCTGAAACGTGACGTCGCGGATCATGTTTCCGCCACCCTGCCACGGCGGCAGCGCCTCCTGGGCGGCGGTCGTCGCGTAGACGGCCCCGATGCCCGTAGGCCCGAAGATCTTGTGGCCGGAGAAGACGAAGAAGTCGCAGCCGATCCGGCGCACGTCGACCGGGAAGTGGGCCACGCTCTGTGCTCCGTCCACGAGCACCATGGCGCCGTGGGCCTTCGCCATCGCCGTCATCGCCTCGACGGGCAGGATCGTGCCCAGGCTGTTGGATGCGTGCGACATCGCTACGAGACGCGTGCGCGGGCCGAGCAGCCGCTCGTAGGACTCGAGGATCAGCTCGCCACGATCGTCGATCGGAGCCACCCGGATCACGACGCCCGTCCGCTCCGCGGCCATCTGCCGCGTGCCCGCGCGCTACAATCGCGCCACCGAATTGACCGCCACGGTCAGGCCGGGCAGAAATCGGATCGACTTCGCACTCGAAGCCTCCGGCAAGGTTCCGCAGCCGAAGCCGGGCGACTACTGACTCGGGAGTTGGAAGGGCGCGGTGAAGATTTCGGCCACGCGGGCGGCGCCGGCGGCTGAAAGATGGGCGTCATCGGAGGCCAGCGCGTGGCCGTCGGCCCAACCTGCGCAGAATCCCGCGCCGTCGCACAGGACGTCGGTCGGTCGAAGCACGGTGACGAGGTGGCGGGCTGCGAGCGTGGCGAATACGTCGTGCACCGGCGCCAGCAGGCGGCGCTGCTCCGGCAGCGACGTGCCGAATCGGGCTGGGTCGTCGCCTCGGCCGACGAGCAGCCCGAGCTTCAGCGGCACCGACACGGGGAAGTAGGGCGGTGCGTCGACCACCCACACGCGGCAGCCGGCGGCGGTGAGGGATTCGACAAAGGACGTGAAGTCGGCACGGAACTCCCCGCGGCGATCACGCAGGAGCGCGGCTGGGTCGAAGCCGAGCGATCGCGACCAGGCTGCGCCTGCCGCGGCCCGCTCAGGTTGCGCGAGCTCGGGAAGGCCGCCCTGCACCGCCCGGCGCCAGCTGCAGGCGATCACGACGTCCCCGACCAGGCCGCTCCGAACGATCGCCGGGACGGCGGTCTGCAGCGGAGCCCGCCGCTCCTGCAGAAACCACACCTCGCGGTCAAACGTGCGCGACAGGTCGCAAAACACACCGAGATACATGTCGGCGAAACTGTCGCCCACGAGCAGGAGCTTGGGACGGTCGTTGGTGACGTCGCCAAGGCGGCAGACGAGGCCCGGTCGCAGCGTCGCCGACTCGATCGCCGTGCCGGCGGCGTCGCGGTCGAGCGCCGCAGTCACGTCGGCCTCGAAGGCTCCCGCCGCGAAGCCGGCCCGCGTCCGCAAGCCGTCGGTGACGTAGATGGCCGCTCCAGCCGCCGCCTGCACGGCGAGCAGGACCGCGGCGACCGGGAGCACCACGAGCGGCCGACGGCAGATGTCGGCCCGGCGGCACGGCTGCTCGATGAACCGGTACGACGCCCAGGCCACGGGTACCGCCAGGGCGGCGGCACCGACCGCCGCCGCCGGATGCAGCGGCCCGACCGATGCATAGCGGGCGAATGCCAGAAACGGCCAGTGCCAGAGATAAAGCGAGTACGACACGAGCCCGATCGCCACCAGCGGCGGCGCGGAGAGCAGCCGGCCGACGCGTGTTTCGCCACCGGAGTTCGCCGCGATCACGGCGGCCGCGCCCAGGCACGGCACGAGGGCCAGGGCCCCGGGCCAGGGCCCGGCCGGCGAGGCGACCACGGCTGCGGCAGCCACCGACGCGAGCCCCGCGAGGGCCACGGCTTCGCGCAGCGGGCTTGCGCCGCCAGGCGACGGTCGCGCCGGAAGCGTGGCCAGCAGGCAGCCGACAGCGAGTTCCCAAGCCCGCGACGGCATCAGATAGAAAGCTGCCTCGGGATCGAGCGTCGAGAGCCGCAACCCCACGACGAACGAGCCGAGGCCGCAGGCTACGAGGATCGCTACCACTCCAGGCCGCCCCCACTGCGCTGCAAGCCACAGGAGCACGGGGATCACGATGTAGAACTGCTCCTCGATCGAGAGCGACCAGGTGTGCAGTAGCGGCTTCGTCTCGGCAGCGGCGGTGAAGTAGCCTGCCTTGATCCGGAAGAAGACGTTGGAAACGAAGCATGACTGGGCCAGGGCCGACTGCCCGAGGTCGCGGTAGTTGCCGGGAAACATGAGGAACCAGCCCACGATGAGGCACACGGTCACCACCAGCGCGAGAGCCGGCACGATGCGGCGGGCGCGGCGGGTCCAGAACTGCACGAGCGAGAACGTGCCGGCGTCGAGGTCGCGCAGTATCTGCGTTGCGATCAGGTAGCCCGAGATCACGAAGAACACGTCGACGCCGACGAACCCGCCGCCGCACCCGCGCACGCCCGCGTGAAAGAGGATCACGGCCAGGATCGCCAGCCCCCGCAGGCCGTCGATGTCGGGCCGGTAACCGGCGGCAGATCGCGGAGCGTCGTGCATGGATCGGTTCGGAAGGTGTGGGCGGATGCACAGGCCACCATGGACGCCCGCGCGGGCGACGTCCATCACGGCAAGGTGCATCAGAAACGGCGCGAAGTAGGCAGGCGGGGCGACGGCGAATTCGCCGGCGTGGGCCGGCGGAGGCCGTGCCGCGATCGCGGACATCGCGGGTATCACGTCGGTCCCTGTCCGTTCACCCAAAGGATAGTGAGGCCGTTGACGTAGAGCCAAGCGTCGTGCTCGGCCATCACCTCAGCGGGCTTATCCGAGGTCGTGGTGAGGCCTTCGAGTTCTCGAAAACCAGCTTTTAGTGCCAGCGTCCCGGCCTGATCCGCTGTCAGCGGCTTGATCTTTATAGGCTCCTTGGTCATGTCAGCCGCACATGCCGCTCCACATGCCGTCACCATCGCCGTAAAGATTGCGCATCGCATGCAACTGCAGTCCTGCGAGGGGAGTGTTCGTCCTGCATTCGCTTGCTCGCTCGCCACGTCCACGGCGGCGTAGGCTTGCCCGCGGAACGCGACGTGATCGCGGCGGGTGATGCGCGACCTGCCTGCACTGATGGAACCAATTTCCAACACTGGGGCTGCCCTGCCGGAGGCACGAACGCCCCCTTTCAGGAGGAAAGGCACATCGACCGCACCGATCGGCATGTCGCAACGAGGCGTCCTCACCGCGGCAGTCGATTCACTATTTCAGAACCAAACGCCCGAAGCCGGACGGTTCTACAAGGCACATCGGGGCGACCCGCGATACCTGTTCCCTGATGAGCCGGAACCCCCGCAAAACGGCCGCGAAACCGGGCCTCTGCCCGTACCCATTCCCGTTCCAGATCTGGTTCGAAGAGGATGCGGTGCAGGCAAGGTGCCAGACGCGGCGGCGACGCGAGGGCAGTTGACGGGGGTGACTTTCCTCCGCCCCTGACCCCCTTCCCCAAATCTTGACCCTGGCCTTGTGAGAGAATGCTCGTGCCCCGGATGGGGTTGAAAAGGGTTCTCGGCCCACCCCGAATACACTCTGACCATGAACATTCGTCTTGTTGCCGCGCTGCTCGCTATCACCGCCACTGTGATCTTCAATCAATCCGCCGACGCGCAACCCCGTTCCGGTAGCGCCGCGCCGGTCCCTGGCGTCCCGCAGGGAGTGAAAGCACATCGCGACCTCCCCTATGTCGTCAACGGGCACGAGCGGCAGAAGCTCGATTTATTCGTGCCGGAAAAGGCGGACGGACCGGTGCCGTTGATCATCTGGATTCACGGAGGCGGCTGGCAGAACGGCAGTAAGGACGGCTGCCCGCCGTTGCGCAACGGCTACACGGAACGCGGCTACGCGGTGGCGAGCATCAACTATCGTCTCAGCGGCCACGCGGTGTTTCCGGCGCAGATCGAGGACTGCAAGGCTGCCATCCGCTGGCTGCGTGCACACGCAGAGGCATATTGTCTTGATCCGCAACGGTTTGGTGTGTGGGGCAGCTCCGCCGGGGGCCATCTTGCCGCGCTCGTCGGCACCAGCGGCGACGTGAAGGCTTTCGATGTCGGCACGGATCTAGATCAATCGAGCCGCGTGCAGGCGGCATGCGATTACTTCGGGCCGACAGATTTCATGGAGTTTGTCACCACGCCCGGATACGAGAGCCATGCGACGGCACATTCTCCTGAGGCGAAACTTATCGGCGGCGCAGTGAAGGAAAATAAAGACAAGGCAGCGCGGGCAAACCCCATCACCTACGTGAGCCACGACGACCCGGCGTTTCTGATCGTACATGGCGACAAGGATGCCACAGTGCCGATCCATCAAAGCCAGCTCCTCTACGACGCGTTGAAGCAGGCGGGCGTGAGCGTGCATTTCCACACCATCAAGGACGCGGGCCACGGCCAGGGCTTCGGCGGACCGGAGATCGAGCCGATGGTGGGCGGCTTCTTCGACCGCGTGCTCAAGGCAAAACCGGTCCCGTCGAATCATGGCGCAGCGAGGATTTCTGACAGCAGCGCGTCGCCCTCGCCTGCGGCCACTGAAACAAGACCCGGCGTGCCAAGGGGTGCGGGCAACATGAGCTGGGAACAGGTCCGACGCATTGAAGGTGTCGAAGATGATGGCCGCGTTGCGCGCAACCTGTTCAAAGGCCCGGCCGCCTTGTTCGACCGCCTCGATCGAAATCGCGACGGTGTCGTGTCAAAGGCGGATTTCACCGCCGTTGCCTCGACAAGCGCCGCCGCAGCGGCGACGGCCGCGCAGCCACCAACGACAGCGTCAGCAAGGAATCCTGCGACCACGTCCGGGGACTTTCAACTCAACGGCGAGCAGTGGACGTATCGCGAGGGCGAGTTTGTCATGCACGGCATTCTGCTCAAGCCCGAGGGGAAAGGGCCATTTCCCGCCATACTCATCAGCCACGGGCTCGGTGGCAGCGCGGAGAGCTTCGGGCTGACCAAAGGGCGTGAAATGGTGAAGTGGGGTTTTGTCTGCATCGCCCCCTCCTACACGCATTCCGCCGATGCGAAAGGCAATCGACCAGGCGCACTCAAAGCTGACCCACAGACGAAAGGCGCCCGCGGCGGACAGCAACCCATCGATTACGGCGCGAGCGCGGAAAACCTCCGTCGTGCGCGCACGTGTCTTGATCTCTTGGGCCGCATGCCGGAGGTAAATGCGACGCGGCTGTTCGCCTATGGACACAGCATGGGCGGCTTCGTGACGATCGGGGTGGCGTCGATCGCGCCCGATCGCTTGCGGGCGGCGGTGATCACCGGCAGCGGCATCGGGCAGAATGAAGGTTTCCCCGCGCCGGCCGCCACGAAGGCCGAGCAGGTCCGCACGCCGTTCCTGATCCTCCACGGCAGCGCGGACACAACCGTGCGCCCACAGCAATCAGCGGACTTCAAAGCCATCCTCGACAAGAACCGCGTGCCGAATGAACGCACCGTTTACGACGGCGCCGGCCACCCGATCGATCAGACGCAACGCGAGCGAGTGTTCGCCGCGGTCCGGGAGTGGTTCGAAAGGCACGGCGGGAAACAACCTTGAGAACGTTTTCCATCCTGAAGCTTCGCGATTCTCATCCTCACCCTTGTCGCACTGTGCTCGGCAAGTCATTGCCCCGCGTAGGTGGCTGGTGACAGTGAGAGGAAAGCTCTTCCAGTTGAAAAAGGCTGGCAGTTCATTTTCCGACCATCAACTCCCGCCCGTCGTCTTACTCTCGACAACCGTGATTGACAGGGTAATAACTACGCACTGCACCTGAGCCGCGAAGTCGGCCGTTTTCACATCAGGCTGCTGGCGACCGCAGCGACACATACGGCAAACCGGCCTCACGCGCCACCCCGCGGATTGCCTCGGCCAAGCTCATGGCCCGGGTGGGCGAGGAGTTTCCACTCGCCTCGAGCACGGATAGGAAGCTCCTCGACCACGCCATGTGAGGGCCACATCCAGCCCGACCAGGCCCGGCTGTGGCTGCTCATGCTCCGCGCCGCTCTGCCGACGCTTGCCGAAGTGCCATGGGCCGACCTATCTTTCGCGTAGCGGGTGCGGTCAAAAGCGGCGCGCCTGTGAGTTGAGACCTGCTAAGCCCCTCGGACTGAGCACCGCAAACACTGTCGATCCACAATATGAAGCGACTCCTGAAACGACTTCTGCGTGGCAAGTACAGCGCTCTCCATAGCTTGGATCGCAAGCTCGAACGGTATCTCGATTTTGACGACGGCTATTTCGTCGAACTCGGTGCGAACGATGGCGTGACTCAGTCGAACAGTCTCTATTTCGAGAAACACCGCGGGTGGCGTGGCCTGCTCGTTGAGCCGTCGCCGCACAACTTCCTCAAGTGCCTGGAAAACCGCTCCGACGAGAACCACATTGCCTGCGCAGCTTGCGTTTCGTTTAACTATGCGGACGAGTTCGTGCGTATGAGCTATTTGAACCTGATGTCTACAGGTCGTGGACTAGAGTCCGACCTGCCGGACCTAGCTCAACATGCACGCAGGGGGCGGGAGTTTCTGGGGTCGCGAGAGCCGGCGTTTGATTTCGGGGCGATTGCTCGGCCGCTGAACGACCTGCTGATAGAGGCGGGCGCTCCTGCAACAATCGATTTTCTCTCGCTTGACGTGGAGGGCGCCGAGATCGAGGTGCTCAAGGGCATCGATCATGATCGCTTCCGCTTCCGCTACGTGCTCGTCGAGTGCCGGAACATTGCGGCAATGCAGGCCTACTTGGCAGATCGCCGTTACCGCCTTGTAGAGAGCTTGTCACAGCACGACTACCTCTTCGCGTCCACCGAGTGACGCGGAACCGTCGGCCGACGTTCGCGTTGCCAGGCTGGGCCGAGTGGGCGCGACGACTCTGCAGTGACCACCTCACCAAATGCTGGTCCAGGTCTGGTGAGAAAATCCTTGTGTCCCGACTGGGGCGGGAAAAGGTTCTTCGATGAAGAAGCGGCACAGTGCAGGGCAGATCTTCGGCTTGCGTCGGCAGGCTGACGTTGGCGTCGGGAGGGGCGCGACTGTGTCCGATGTCCGCCGACGGCTGGGGATGGGCCGGCAGACGTACTACCGCTGGCGGACCGGGCGCCGCCGCGACGCGGTGGTCGCGGCGTGATGGATCCGAAGATGGCCAGTCAGGTTCATGAGCTCCCGAAGGAGAACTCGAGACCCGAGAAGCTGGTGGCGGACCAGGCCCTGGACCGGTGATAAGGAGGCAGCTCGCCCACACGCGTGCATGGCGCAGCTCAACTGGCGTGCCACGAGCGTTGCCGCCGGACGGTGGAGTCCGTCTGGCCGGCCTGGGGCATGAAAAGGTCTCGGAAAGAAGGGGATGTCGAGCCCTCGGCCAGACCGGGGCACGCGGCGACACGTTCCAAGAAGGGTGACGGTGATCGCGAGTTGCTTGGAGTGATGCGGAAGATCGTGGAGGCGCTCCCGAGGAGCGGCTGCAAGCGAACGCATCAACTGCTGGCCGGTCCGGATGCATTCGGAGGCTGGAGGGGGAACTGCAAGCGGGTGCACCAGATCTGGAAGCAGGAGCACATGCAGGTGCCGCGAAAGCAACGGAAACGCCAGAGAGTACCGGGGGTAATCGCGAATGTGTGTGTCACCGGGCGACACATCGGAAGCATGCGTGGAGCTTTCGCCTCTCACGGAGCGGACGAAGAACGGTCGTCAGCTGCGGATCCTCGTGGTGATCGACGAGTTCACGAGGCAGTGCCTCGCGATCGAGGTGGCCCGATCGTTCACTGCCAGGGACGTGAGCATGACGCTGCAGTACGTCTGCGCTGTGCGAGGTGCACCGGAGCATCTGAGAAGCGACAACGCCCCGGAGTTCGTCGCCAAGGAGATCCAGCAGTGGCTGGCACGGCCGCCCGGTGCCCTGCATACTCCGCAACAGCAGCGGTCGGCCGCTGGTCGGTGGCTTGCCGGAGCAGGCGGACGACGGACATCAGGGCGACCACGGCGGCGGCCAGCACCACGGCCATCGAGAACACCCCGGCGGAGCAGACCGCTGCGCCGCGGGCAGCAAGAAAGCCCCTTCCAATCCGAAGGGCGGATCGACCGGGTCGAGACGCACGTCGCGGGGCGGCGTGCGACCCTCACCGGCCGATCGTCAAACACCTCGCCAACCATCCGAGACCGGATGGTTCTACAAGGCAAGTCGGGGCGACACGATTTGAACGTGCGACCTCTACGTCCCGAACGTAGCGCTCTAGCCAGGCTGAGCTACGCCCCGATGCGTGCAGGCATCGGTGTCCTGCACGCGGAAGACCTCCAAGAGTACCCGCCCCGCCGCCGCAGGACAACGCCGGCACCGACTCGGCCGCTCGGTCCTTTCATTCCCGGGCCCGTCATTCCTGGGCCACCGCCTCCAACGGCGGGAGCTCCTGCCCCACGTCGACGCCGTCCGGCCGCCAGTCGATGACCTCCATCTCCGCCGTGCGACGGCCGCGAAACTCGTTGATCTTCGGCTTGAAGGCGACGTGGAACGGCTCGCCCGGCTGCGGCAGATGCGGCAGCCAGTCGGCACCGCCGAAGGCCACGCCACGGACCTTCGCCCCATGTTGCACCAGAGTCATCGAGATGTGCCGCGCGCCCGAACCGATCACCCGCGGCGGCTCGGCCAGACGCACTCCCGACGCGCAGAGGATCGGCCGCCGGTTGCCTTGTCCGAAGGGCGCCAGCCGTTCCAGCTGCTGCACCGTGTCGAGCGTGAGGCCGGCCAGTGTGCTCTCGCCATCGAGCGTGATCTGCGGCAACCGCAGCGCCGCCGGCATCCGCTCCGCCACCGCCCGCACGAACGCCGCGCGAAACGCGTCGATCCTGCCGTCCTCGATCCGCAGGCCCGCGGCCGCCGCGTGGCCGCCGCAGCTCAGCAGGTGCTCCCGGCAGGCCACCAGCGGCTCGTGCACGTCGAACCCCGGCACGCTCCGCACGCTGCCGATCGCCGGCCGACCCTGGTGCTCGTCGCGGGAGATCATCACCACCGGCCTGTGAAACCGCTCCGCGAGCCTGCCCGCCACGATGCCGATCACGCCGGCATGCCAGCCCCGGTCCGCCAGCACGAGCGCCGCGTCACGGCCCGGATCGAACCGCTCCCGCGCCTGCTTCCCCGCCGCCAGCTGGATGCTCCGCTCCTCTGTCTCACGCCGCGCGTTGAGCTCGTGGACGTAGTCCGCCAGCTGCACGGCCCGCGCCGCGTCGCTGGTCGTCAACAGCTCGATCCCGCACGCGGCCTGGCCGAGCCGGCCCGCCGCGTTGAGCCGCGGCGCCAGCCGGAAAGCCACGTCCTCGCTGTCGAGCTGCGACTTGTCGTGCAGCTTCGCCAGCTCCATCAGCCGCTCGATGCCGGGCCCGCCCCGCCTCCGCAGGCACTCGAGGCCGTGCTTCACGTAGATCCTGTTCTCGTCCAGAAGCGGCACGACGTCGGCCACCGTGCCCAGGGCCGCCAGCCCCATGCCCCGCAAGAGCATCTCACGCAGCCGCGGCGTCACCTGCTTCGCGCCGCTGTGCCGTGTCGCGATCGCCCATGCCAGCTTGAACGCCACGCCCGCGCCGCAGAGCTCGCCGAACCGGTAGGCGGTGCCCGGCAGCCGCGGGTGCACGAGCACGTCGGCCGCGGGAAGCTCCTCCGCCAGGTTGTGGTGGTCGGTGATGATGAGGTCGAGCCCCAACTCCTTCGCCCGCCGGGCCTCGGCGACGCTGGCGATGCCGCAGTCGACCGTGACCACCACGCGGGCGCCGCGGGCCGCGAGCGCCTCGACCGCGTCGGTGTTGAGCCCGTAGCCCTCGTCGAAGCGGTCCGGCACGTACCAGCTCGCCTTCGCGTCGATCGCCTCCAGACACCCCATCAGGATCGCCGTCGCGCACATGCCGTCGGCGTCGTAGTCGCCGTAGACGACGATCGGCTCGCCAGCCCGCGCCGCCGCCAGCAGTCGGTCGGCCGCTGCCGGAATGCCCGGTAGCAGCTCGGGATCGCGGAGGTCCGCCATGGTGCCACCGAGGAAGCTGCGGACCGAGGCGGCATCGGTGAGCCCCCGCGCGGCCAGCAGGCGGGCCGTCACCGCCGAGACCGCCGCCGACCGCTCGATCGACTCGACCAACGCCTGGTCGTGCGGCAGGATCCGCCAGCATTTCGGCACGGCTCGACTCCCTTCTGTGAAGCTCCCGCGGCGGAACTCCGGCCGACGAGTATACGGGAATCGGTCGGCCCTCCGGCGGCGACGCCCGCGGCCGCTCCCGGCCGGAGGATTTTTCGACCGGGCGTGTATAGTGTCGGCCTCGCTGGGGCCGCGGCCTCTTTCCGGAGAATCCACATGTCGATCGCCGACGTCGTCTTCCCTCCGCTTCCGTCGAAGCCGAAGCGGGAGAACGTGCCCGCGGACAAGGTGCTCTGCGAATACTGTACAGCCAAGTGCTGCCGCTACTTCGCGCTGCCGTTGGAGACGCCGACGACGCGGGAGGAGTTCGAGTACATCCGCTGGTTTCTCCTCCACGACCACGCCACGGTCTTCACCGAGGATGGCGACTGGTACGTCTGCGTCCACACCGAGTGCAAGCACCTGCAGCCCGACCACCGTTGCGGGATCTACGAGACGCGGCCGCAGATCTGCCGCGAGTACACCACCAAGGAATGCGAGTACGAGGACGACTGGGTCTATGACCAGTATTTCGAGACACCGGAGCAGGTCGAGGAATACATGGACGCGGTGCTCGGCCCGGGTGGCGAACGGATCGGCGACGGTCGCCGCAAGAAGAATCGGCGCCGCTCGATCCGCGGTGCGAAACCGGCGCTCCTGCCGGTGCTGGGCTAGAAGGGCTTCACAGGAGGCCCCGTGACCGAACCACGCTCTCTCATCGAACCGCGCACGCTCAAGGGCTTCCGCGACCACCTGCCGGCGCAGGCCCTGGCACGGGAGCGGATCCTCGATACGGCCCGGCGCGTCTACCGCTCGTACGGCTTCGCGCCGATCGACACGCCAGCGCTGGAATACCTGGAGATCCTCACCGGCAAGGGGGGCGAGGAGACCGACAAGCAGCTCTATCGCTTCCAGGATCACGGCGGCCGCGACGTCGGCCTGCGGTTCGACCTCACGGTGCCCTTCGCCCGCTTCTGCGCACAGCACATCGGCGAGCTCGGCGTGCCTTTCAAGCGGTATCACATGGCACCGGTGTGGCGCGGCGAGAACACGCAGCGTGGCCGGTATCGCGAGTTCATGCAGTGCGACTTCGACACGATCGGCACGACGAGCCCGGTGTCCGACCTGGAGACGGTGCTCGTCGTGCACGACCTGCTCGCGGCGATCGGCATCGGCAGCTTCACGATCCGCGTCAACGACCGCCGCGTGCTTTCCGGCGTGCTCGCGGAGTGCGGCGTGGCCGACCGCTCGGCCCACGTGCTGCGGGCGCTCGACAAGCTCGGCAAGGCGACGCCGGAGCAGGTGGCAGCGGAGCTCGAGGCGCACGGCGTGGCGGCCGATGTGCGGGAGAAGCTGCTCGGCATGGCACGGCTCGCGGGCCCCCCCGCGGCGGTGCTGGCCGCGCTCGACGGCCTCGTCGGCAGCTCGGCCGCCGGCCGCGAGGGCGTGGCCGCACTGCGGACGCTGCTCGAGGGCGTGGAGCAGGCCGGGGTCTCCGACGGCAGGGTCGTGATCGATCCCTCGATAGCCCGCGGGCTCGATTACTACACCGGCGTCGTGCTGGAGTGCTTTCTCGATGAGCTGCCGGAGCTGGGCAGCATCTGCTCGGGAGGCCGTTACGACAATCTGGCGGGGCTCTACACGAAGCAGTCGCTCCCGGGCGTGGGGGCGTCGCTGGGGATCGACCGGCTGCTGGCCGGCCTGGAGGAGCTCGGCCGTCTCGAGCTCGTGGAGACGCCCGCCGAGATCCTGCTCGTCCACTTCGACGCGAAGCACCTCGGCGACTACCTGCGGATCGCCGCGAGCCTGCGCGCCGTGGGGATGGCGGTGGAGTTCTATCCCGAGGCCCGGCGGGTCGGGCAGCAGCTGAAGTGGGCCGCCAAGAAGGGCTTCCGCGTGGCGCTCGTCATCGGCAGCGACGAGTTCGCCGCCGGCACCGCCCAGCTCAAGGACATGGCCTCCGGCACGTCGCGCACGATCGACTGGCACGGCGATCTGCACGTCCTGGCCGACGCCGTGCACTCGCAGCTCGAGGCGATCAAGGCGGGCGGCTGACCGCGGCCGCAGCTGCTCACCCCGACTGCAGCCGGCGCTCGATCGCAGCGAGCTCGTCGGCGACGGCCTCGGCGCTGGCGGGACGATCGGCCGGGGCGTGTGCCATCAGCCGCATCACGAGCGCCGAGACGTCGGCGGGCACGTCCGGGGCGACGTCCGCCAGCGCGGGGGGCGAGCCGCGGGAGATCGCCGCCAGCATGGCCATCATCGACGTGCCCTCGAACGGCAGCCGGCCGGACAGCACCTCGTAGAGCATGACGCCCAGTCCGAAGATGTCGCTGCGCGCGTCGACGACCCCGTCGCCGATCCGCTCGGGCGACATGTAGGCTGGCGTGCCGACCACGGCGCCGTCGTGAGTGACGTGCGAGGCGGCCGCATCGTCGGCGACGTCGCGGGCGAGCCCGAAGTCGATGATCTTCACCTGCCGCTTCGGGCCCTCGAGGAAGATGTTGTCGGGCTTGATGTCGCGGTGGATCAGCCCGTGCGCGTGCGCGTCGGCGAGGCCGCCGGCGATCTCGCGACCGATCCTCACCGCCTCCGCCAAGGGAATCCGGCCCAGCGCGCGGCGGTAGGCGGCGAGCGTCTCCCCGTGGAGGTACTGCATCACGATGTAGGGGAGCCCGTCGTGCTCCCCCACCTGGTGGATCGCGACCACGTGCGGGTGCTCGACGGCTGCGGTCGCACGACTCTCGCGAATGAACCGCTGCCGGGAGGCGGCGTCGTTCGCACGTGAGGGATGCATGGCCTTGATCGCCACGCGGCGGCCGAGCCGGTGATCCTCGGCCAGATACACCTCGCCCATGGCGCCGCGGCCGATCGAGCCGAGGATGCGGTGGCCGCCGATCGACTCGGGCAGCGTCCGCTGCGGCGTATCTCCGACGAAGGGGGCCGCCGTGGAGCTGCTGGCGCTCTTGCGGAGGGCCTCGGCGGCGATGGGGTCGAGCACCGTGGTTTCCGTGAGCGGCGAACGCGGCTCGTGGGTGTCGGTAGCGACTTTCTCGATGACGAAGGAGCAGAACGGGTCGCCCCGCAGGAGGCAGCTGGGCTCGGCGATCGAGACCGTCTCTCCGTAGTGCGCGGCGATGCCGCGCATCAGGCCCAGCGCCAGCGGGCAGAGCCGTCGCGCCGAGCTGTAGACCAGATGCAGCTCCTCGGGCGAGGGCCGCGCCGTCTCGAGCACCGGCGGCGCGGCGCCGGGCGCGGTCGCCCGGATCATCGTGTGGATGATCGCCTCGGTGTGCTCGATGAGGTCGAGCGTGCGCCAGGCCGGGTCGACGTGCGTGCCTGCCACCTTGATCAGGTGGGGTGCCAGGTACTGTCCGAACTCCTCCAGGATCGCCGGGAGCGGCCGGCCGCTCGATTCGGCGATGGAGGTCAGGATCGCGACGGCGTCCCCGTCGGGATACGTTCCCGACGGCAGATACTTCGCCCCTCCGGTCGCCACGCTCGATCGCACCTGGTTCCAGGAGGTGCTGCCTGACGCGGCGACGTCGGCGAACTTCTGCAGGTAGAAGAAGATGAGGCCGTGCACGGTACGAATGATCCCCCGGGGATCATTCAGTAGACCCGCAGGTGCGCTGCCTGTATAGCAGCAGGCCATGGGCCGCGTGATACAGGGCTCCACACTCCACGTCGACGTCGGCGGTCTGCTCCAGCAGCGTCACGAGCCGTTCCGCCGCCCGCGTCATCCACGGCTCGGCCAGCCGTTCGTCGTCGAGCGTCAGAGCCAGCACCTCGAAGACGTGGCCCGTCGTGCCCAGACGGGCCACGATGTCGGGCGACGTGCCCGGCCGCTCGAAAGAATGGACGGAGAAGCTGCCGTCGGGCTGCTGGAACAGCCGAGCCCGTTCGACGCAGTCTTCGAGGACGTCCGCGGCGGCGGCCCATCCGCCGGTGAGCCGGTCGGATCGTCCCTGCAGGGCCGCGACCTTGCTCCGCACGGCGCAGGCGAGGCCATAGAGCCGGTGCGCGCCGCCGCAGGCGCTCGTGTGGATGTCGGCGTCGGCCTCCATGCGCACGACCCGCTCCGTCGTCCAGCGTTGCCCGTCGGACGCCGTCCACGACGCGTCGGGCGGGAGGTAGGCGGCCAACGCCATCAGGGTCCACGTCGCCTCCTGTCCCGGGCGGATGTCGGCTTGCGCCTGCGCGAGCATGTCATCCACGGTGAATTTCCTGCCGCCGACGAGCAGCTTCGTCTCGCGCGGGACGCCGCGCAGTCCGCACTGCGAGAGGTAGCCGAGCCACTGGTCGGGGTGGCCTTGGGCGGTGGTGCTCCCAGCCTCGACGGCCGCGAAGACACCCCGGCTCCCCGGCCGAAGCTGCCAGCCGGACAGCTGGCCGCCATCCAGGAGATAGGCCAGGGCTGGGGATTCCGCGCCGTCGTGTAGCAGGGGAAACTCGGGGCCGAATGCGAGGATCCCGTGCACCACCTGCCAGGCACCGTGAACGCCCGCGTCGAGTCGGCGGTCGTCGCGGGCATGGGCGAGCGCGGCGTCGATTCGCGCGCACAACGGGCGACGATCGGCCGAGGCATCGGCGTTGGCCTCGCCTGGTCGGAGGGCATGGCCTGCCGCCGGCGGCCCGCAGCCGATCAGCTGGCATGCCAGGATCGCCAGCAGCGGCGGGGCGAGGCAAGGCCGCCCCGCGGCCGTGTTTCGGGCGGGGTTCGGCGTGCGAACCTGCGGGGTTCCGACCGCGTAGAATAGGGCCATGTTCGATGCCGGGGTGCGAGTTGGCCGCCGTCGCCGACGGCGGCCGGATGATGCCTAGGATACTTGCAGTTCCGGAGCCGGACTTTCGGCTCTGCCGGCGGTCGGATCCGCCGCGTTCGAGCCGCTGCGTTTGAGCAACCAGGAGGTGCGGATCCCCATGCCGTTTTTCTATTTCGACCCGAACTACATGCTCGCGATCATGCCGGCGATGCTGCTGGCGATGTGGGCCCAGTGGCGGGTGCATGCCGCATTCTCGGCGGCCGCGCAGGAACCGGCCCCGCTGACGGGCGCCGCGGCAGCCCGGCACATCCTCGATTCCGCCGGCGCTACGGAGGTGGAGGTCGAGGCCGTGCCCGGGCAGCTCACCGACCACTACGACCCCCGGTCGAAGGTGCTGCGGCTGTCGGAGAACGTCTACGGCAGCCAGTCGCTCGCGGCCGTGGGCATCGCGGCGCACGAGGCCGGCCACGCCCTGCAGGATCACCAGGGCTACGCGCTCATGGCGGTGCGAAACGCCGCCGTCGAAGTGGCCAACATGGGCAGCAGCCTGGGGCTGTTCGTGTTCATGATCGGCCTGGCGATGGCGCTCAAGCCCGTGGCCTGGCTGGGGATCGCGCTCTTCGGAGCCACGGTCTTCTTCCAGCTTGTCAACCTGCCCGTCGAACTCGACGCCAGCAACCGCGCCAAGGCGCAGCTCGTCGACCTCGGGATCGTCCCGTCGGCGGCGATGGGGTCGGTAAACAGTGTGCTCAACGCGGCCGCGTGGACCTATGTGGCCGCGACGCTGCAGAGCGTGCTGACGTTGCTCTACTACGCGAGCGTGCTCACCGGCGGCAGCAGCGACTCGGACCGGTGACGGCCGGGTCTGCGGTTGCCGGCCCCCGGACCTCTGTTTCGCACGCGACGGATGGCCGGCAGCCAATCGCAGCAACCATGCAGCCCCAATTGACCGGCGGCGGCATGACTCGCGCGGCTTCAGTGATGCAGCGAGTAGAGCAGCACGTTGAGGGCGATCTTCTCCGCGTCGTCGCGGCTGTAGCCCGTGCATTCGAGTGAGTTCTGCTTCTCGAGCGCGCATGACAGGTCGTACGGAGAGAAGATCACGGCCCAGCGGTCGCCCAGCTTCACGCCCTCGAGCTTCGGAGCGACCTTTCGCTTACGCACGTTCATCGGCCCGTCGCCGCCCGCAGGCTCACGCAGCGAGACGTCCCGGATGTCGTAGCCGCCGTACGCGGCTGCCGTGAACAGCGGGTCGTCGGCCGGAATCGGCTCGAGCGCGTGCGCGGGCAGGATGGCGGCGATCTCCGCACGGAACGACGCGGTGAAAGCCGCCGACGCACAGATGCTGTCCGCCAGCAACGTGCCGCCCCGCTCGAGAAACTGCCGCAGATGCTCGCGCCGCGGGGCGTCGTAGCTGAATCCCTGCCGTCCGTGCATGAAGACGAGGTGGTGGGTGAACAGCCTGGGATCGGCGGGGTCGATCTGATTCGGCGTGTCGTCCACCCGCACGCCGAGCTCGCGGGCCGCGGCACGCAGGATGTTGGCGAGCGCCGCGGGCGCCGCGTCGCACATGCCGGAATGCCGCAGTTTCGCCAGCGAGATCTGGCCGCGCTCGAAATCGTCGTCGGCGGGAGCGTCGGCGGTGGTGGCGATCGTGAACAACTCGTCCTTTCGCTTGAGCTCGCGGTTGGTGGCGTAGGCGATCACGTTCGCGCCGATGGCGAGGGCCGCGTCGACGTGCCGACGGACGCCCGGATCGAGGCCGCGGCTCGACGCGCCGCCGAGTTCCCAGAGGCACGACAGGCTCGGAGGCGGCCTCTTCTCGGCCTCGCTCGCAGGCGGCGCATAGATGAGACAGGTGCGGCAGCCGTAGTCGACGCCGAGCAGGGGCCGGTGGTCTTCGGCCGGCACGACTTTCTCGGCGTGCCAGGCGGGATGCTCGGGGGGCAGCAGGTGGAGCTGGTATTCGGGCTCGGGAAAGATCTGGCCCACGAGCTGCCTCATCCGGACGTCGAAAGCCTTCCCTTCCGCGCAGGATGCCTCCGCGAAGATGAAGCCACCCTCGTCGATGTAGCGCCGCAGCCGTTCGCCGGCGGCGGGCCCGAGTTCGAATGCGTCCTTGCCCGAGAGCCAGAGGATCGGCGCCTGCAACAGATCTTCGAGCGAGGCCGCGGGCGTGTCGACGATGTGCCAGGAAAGGCCGGCCGGATGGTCGTCACGCCAGCGGGATTCGACGTATTCGACGAGATGGGCGATATCGTGTCCGTGGCGGTTCCAGTCGTCTTCGGGCACGTGGCGACTCTTGCCGACGAGCACAGGCCGCCTGCCTTTGGCCAGGAACAAGAGCGCGAAGCTGGTGGCCACGATTGGGTCTTCGATCCTGCCGCCGCGGAATGAGCCGTTCAGGGCGTCCTGCGAGGCGACCAGCGCCTTCGATCCCTCCAGGTACCAGTCGTGCGGGCCGATGAAGCGCCGCGCAGTGAAGCGACCGACCCGCTCGAGACCGTACAGGTAATAGTAGAGCCAGGTCTGGCCGCTTCGCGGGTTCTCGGCGACGGAGAAATTTTTCCCGAGCCACTGCAGACCCCGCTCGAGCGGCTGGGGCGACGTTCCGCCGGTGCAGCAGAGGATGTCGTCGACTTTGACCTTGGCATCGGGCGTGCCGGTGTGCTCGGCGGTGATCCACATGCTGGCGATGCCGGCACAGGTCATGCTGCCGGAGCCGCCGCTGTTGCCCACGGTATAGCCCCAGGAGCCGTCGGGGTTGATGCAATCCGCCCAGTAGGCGCGGGCGTGTGTCCACACCTCCTGCCTCACGGGAACGCCGGCCCGGTCGGCCTCGTGAAGCGCCAGCAGGGCGAATTGAGCGTTGGAGTTGTCGCCCGTGCCCTTGCTCTGTCCGTACGACCACGACCCCTTCGCCGGCTCCTTCCGCACCTGGGCCTTTTCCAGCCAGGCGACGTTGCGCTCGAGGATCACCCGGTCCACGCCCGGCGACAGCATCGCCATCACGAGCGTCTGCAGCGACACCGAATAGGTGTCGTTCGGCTGTTCGCGACGCAGCCAATCGAGGCCTTTCTGCAGCGCGACGTTCGTGCGGTCCACGCCGGCGTTCGCCAGCGCGAGCATGACCAACGCTGTCGCGCCCACGCGGGTGTCTTCGGTGCGTATCGAGCACTCCCATGATCCGTTGGCACGTTGCTGGCTCAGCAGCCACTCACGGGCCTTCTCGATCGAGTGCTGAATCTTCTGCGGCGAGATCGCACCCATCTCACGGTCTGCCGCGAGGGTGGTGCCGGCGATGCACGCCGTCAGGGCGAGCACGACGAGCCCGGGCACCAGGATGGCGCGGTGCTCCGCCCCCACGGAGCCGACGAATCGGGAAGGCTTATCCACGACGTGTGCTCTGCGACGGTGCGATGCGGGTCCAGGATGCGCGTGCCGAACCTGCCGGACGCCCTCCCTGATCGTACCGGTTTTTGCGGACCTTCAGCCATGGAGGGGCGGAAAGCGGGCGGAGCGCGTGGCTGGTTTGCCGCTTTGCTGCCGGATACGGATACTTGATCGCGGTAGGATCGCCGCACACGTACGAAGGGAATACACGAGTGTCCTCCGCTGCCCGTCCCAAGACGCTCGACGAGATTCTGCAGGAGTTCGCCCAGCATCGCAGGCTCATGCAGGAGGAGTTGCAGAAGGTGATCGTCGGCCAAAACGACGTCATCGAGCAGCTCTTCGCCGCGATCTTCACGCGGGGGCACTGCCTGCTGGAGGGCGTCCCCGGGCTGGCGAAGACGCTCATGGTGTCGACGCTGGCCCGCATCCTCGACGTCGGTTTCAAGCGTGTGCAGTTCACTCCCGACCTGATGCCCTCGGACATCACGGGCACCAACGTGCTCGAAGAGGACGAGGCGGGCCGCCGCAGATTTCGCTTCGTCGAGGGACCGATCTTCACGAACATCCTGCTCGCCGACGAGATCAATCGCACGCCTCCCAAGACGCAGGCCGCGCTGCTGCAGGCGATGCAGGAACGCGAGGTCTCCGTCGGTCAGGAGACCTACAACCTGCCGGACCCGTTCTTCACCATCGCCACGCAGAACCCGATCGAGCAGGAGGGAACCTATCCGCTCCCGGAGGCGCAGCTGGACCGATTCATGTTCAACATCAAGGTCGGCTATCCCACCGCCAGCGAGGAGGAGCAGATCCTGATGGCGACGACGCGGGCGGAGAAGCCCGAAGTTCGAAAGGTGCTCTCGGGGCGGGCGATCGTCAACATCCAGAAGCTGGTTGGTAGCGTCGCCGTGAGCGAGTACGTGGTGAAGTACGTCGCACGGCTGGTGCGTGCGACGCGGCCAAAGGACCCGCAGGCACCGCCGTACGTCACCGAACTGGTCGACTGGGGTGCCGGGCCGCGTGCGGGGCAATTCCTCATCCAGGGCGGCAAGGCCATGGCCGCAATGGATGGACGGTTCAGCGTGTCGCTGGATGACGTGCGGCGGATCGCCATCCCGGTGCTGCGGCACCGCGTCGCCACGAATTTCCAGGCCCAGGCCGACGGCCTCACCAGCGAGTCCATCATCGAGCGTCTGGTCCGCGAGACGCCCGAGCCCGAGATCCCGAAGCTGGTGAAGTGACGGGAGCGCAGTGATGGTCCGGGCAGTCGAGGAGTATCTCAAGCCTGAGGTGGTGCGGCAGATCGCGAGGCTCGATCTCCGCGCGCAGTTCATCGTGCGGGGGTTCCTCCAGGGGCTGCATGCGAGCCCCTATCAGGGCTTCTCCGTGGAGTTCAGCGAGCACCGCAAATACGCCGCCGGCGACGATCCGAAGGACATCGACTGGCTGGTCTACGCCAAGACCGACAAGCACTACGTCAAGAAGTTCGAGGCCGAGACCAACATCACCGGCTACCTGGTGTTGGATGCGAGCGCGTCGATGGCCTACACCTACAAGCAAGACCTCACGAAGCTCGACTACTCGATCTCGCTGGCCGCCGCCCTCTGCTGGCTGATGATCCACCAGCAGGATCCGTGCGGCCTGATGGTCTTCGACGAGAAGCTCCACGCCAGCCTGCCGGCCAGGTCGAGGCGGTCGCAGATCGCCCAGGTGCTGTCGGTGCTCGCGAAGGTGAAGCCCTCCGGCAGGACCGACATCGCCCGGAGCCTCGTGCAGGTGGCGGCCATGCTGCGGCACCGCTCGCTC
>Ga0075471_10000485_pt1 | contig 23780 bp, 14 predicted proteins | sample DEB19_08_DNA_2_FD_74787 | JGI IMG/M metagenome (GOLD analysis project Ga0075471, IMG submission 74787) | Aqueous microbial communities from the Delaware River and Bay under freshwater to marine salinity gradient to study organic matter... | ecosystem: Environmental > Aquatic > Marine > Coastal ...
GTATACTCTACACCAAGCTCAGGTACAAATTTAACTCCAGCAGTATAAGTAAAGGAACTAGCTCCTGCAACTTTAGTACCTGTTCTAATGTACTTTGCACCGGATGGATTGTAAGTCCAGCTAACATTGTCGATGCTATACTGTACATCTATACTAGTGCCGTCTTCACCTTTTATTTTAACCCAGGTATATGTAGAAGTACTTGTACTATCGGCTTGTGTGAAGTCAACATAGGTACCTATCCAAGTACCAACATCTTCGCCATTATTAGCAGTAAAGGTACTACCACCATCATTACTATACTTAATATGTAGATAGCTGGTTTGGCCGTTAACTACTGTATACTCTACACCAAGCTCAGGTACAAACTTTACACCAGCACCATACGTAAATGTTGTAGCTGGTGGTACTTTAGTACCTGTTCTAATGTACTTTGCACCGGCTGGATTGTAAGTCCAAGTAGCATTATCAACACTGTATTGTACATCTATACTGGTACCGTCTGTACCCTTGTCACCTTTTTGAGCTAGTACTTGTGGAGTGCTCCAGTCACTACTTTCAATGATATCGGTAGTGCCAGTAGCTGATGCAGTAGCAAATACAACCCAAATACTAGTACCATTACTTGCAGCAGGTATTGTTGTACTCCAGCCGCTGACTGCTGGACTTATAGATTTTGAAGAAAATGTATAAGTAATCTCGGCTGCAGGACTAAATGTGGGTGCAATTGTTGTGCTGTCATTTCTAGCATACAGGAATATTGTTGCAGCATTTACACCGTTTTGAGTCAATACAACAGGTGCTGACCATTCTGCGGATCCAATTACATCTGTATCTTCTTTACTTGCCGCAGTTGCTGCTACTACATACAGTGGATTATTACCCGTAGGAATAGTTTTTTGCCAACCGCCAGATAAGCTTTGAGTAGTTATAGTTTTGGAAATAAAACTATACGTTACCTCACCAGGACTATCATTTGCCGGTAGTGCAGCAGCAGAGCGTTTATAGGCATAAATAATTGCAGAATTAATACCCTGTGTACCATCTCTAGTTTTATTAATAGTTAGTTTTTTATCAAGTGTTATTGTTGAGCCGTCAGGCTTTGTAACTGTTGCTCTAAAAGTTGCTTCCGCGTTATATTCTGCAGTAAATGTATTTACAGTTATGGCACCGGTGGTGCTATTAATAGATACGTCCATAGTTGCTGATTCTTCAGCAACAGAAAATGTAACTCCACTGGTTAATACAGTACCACCGCGCAAAACAGTCATTGTTGATGTTGCGTATGGCGAGGTAGTATCATATAAAACTCCAGCTTGATTTGCTGGCAGGGTCTGATTTTCATTTGTTAAAAATGCAATATAGGTATCAGAGCCTTCATCTACACTAAATAAAGTTAAACTGTCAAAGCTTTCTATATTTTCTGTAGTATTTTTAACTACCGCTTTTATAACTTTAGAAGTACCTGTTTGAAAGGCTGCAACTGTTAGAGTACTCCCAGACTCTCCTGTTTGTAGTACCCCGTCTATATACCACTCATATACTCTTGTTTCAGGAATATTAACAGCACTAACACTTAATTGAACACTATTGACATTATAGCTATTGCTATTACGCTGCTTAATAAATACTTGATTAGTAGTGGTTAAATTAACCAGTGGTGCACTTGCTCCATCTAATACTTTAGTTAATTTAACTGTTTTAACTATGTTTGTGCTACCAACTATAAACCTTATATCAAAGCTAGAAAATATATCAGTAGGATCGTGTTGTGTAATAGTTACTATGCCGGTAGAACTATTTAGACTTATTTTTGTAGGGTTTAATCCCACTATATTTTCAATAGCATAAGTTACGCTAGGGCTTGATAATATTTCTGTGCCCCGAACTACTATAGTATTAAAAGTAAGTGGAAAGTTAGCATTATCTGCAGTACCATCACTATCACAAGTTATTACTCTACTAGAGTTGTTTATATCGGCAGCTATTATATCTGTGCCTTCTTGTAGATAGTATAGTGTAATTTCATCTTCTAGAGTTACTGTTTCTAGCTCACTATTAAGACCTTCAACTATAACTTTATAAGTTTTACTAACACTATCTGTAAACTTATTTACTATATAAGTATTATTAGTACTCTCGGCTTGTACTACAGTATTACCTAATTTAAATGTATATGTTTCATTAGTTAGATTAACTGTACCAGCTATAATACTAATACTGTCTGGTATAGTTGCACTTTCAGGCTGATTTTTTGGTCGTACAAATGCTAATCTAGGAGCGCGTAAATTTAGCTGTGGTGCTGTTGCACCTGGAACACCTTGCTTAATTTTAGAAATATTCTGACGAACAGTTCTGGTATTTACTACACCTGCAAGACTCTTATATGTTACTGTAAAAACAATATTTGCTGTATCAGCTGTCATTGCTGCCGGAGCACCAAAACTAATTATTTTAGTACCGGGATTAATACTTGCAGTACCAACAGTAATGTTTGTGTTGTCAATAGTAGGAATGCACCAAGTACCAGGCGTAGGTAAACTAGCATTTGAAGTAGGTGTTAGTTTCGTTGTGCCTTCGTACACTTCTATAGAACAAGTGGCTTCAGCATATTCAGAAGGATCAACTATACCAATATCATCTGCCTGTAATTGAGCATTAGGATTGTCTAAATCAATAGTAATCTCATTTGTACCATTATTTAGTCTTATTATAGTATCCTCATCAAATACATCGCCAATTTCAGCTCTGACAATTACATACTTAATTTGTTTACTTATAGCGGCGGCAGCACCTGCATTAGCAAATTGATTTTTAGTAATAACAATCTCATTACCAGTTTGGGTAAATGCTACATTGCCAATTAAAGTACCGTCTACCTTATATCCAGTTGCTGTAAAAGTGCATGTACCAGTTAAATTTGTTAATACTGCAGTTACCTTAACTTGGGGAGTTTCACTTAACTCAGCATTTACATCGTTATATATAAACTCATCTGGTGTAGTAATAAGCCTAATTTGAGGAGCATCCTGACCAATACCATTAATGATATTCCAGTCGCGCAGAACTTCTTTATCGTTATAAACAGCTTTAAAAGTAACTTTAGCGGTGGTTGCAGCACCTGTCCAACCCGTAGCCTGAAATAGACCAGTAGTAGCATTTATTGTTACTTGCAAGCCATTAGTTGCACTACCACTAACTATGCTATATACTGGACCATTTCCTGTTACTTCTTCGTTTATACTCCAGACTCTGAAAATTCCAGTTGCGTATTGCCAATCCGGATCTTGACTAGTTTGACTTCTCGCTAAATAGTGCGGATCATTTGTAAGTTCACCATATACAGTAGTTAGTTCATCATAGGTAGTTTCTGCCATTTCTGGAGAAATAGTAAATACATCGGGTTGAATTTTACTTATGAATGCATATCTAACGTAGTATGTTGTATCAATCGCTAAATCATCTAGATTAATAGAGGAGCCCACCCCGAACTCTATCGGAGTGAGCGCTTCCGGATTAAATCCTTGAATAGTACTAATCCAAACCTTTATACCAAGTAAGTCGTCCCGTACATCGTTGGTACGAATACTATCATATCTTGTAGTATAAAGCAAATGTAGACGTCTTATACCGGGGTATAAAGTAACTGCCATATAGTTCCTTTAAGTTATTGTTTTAATAACTATAGTTCCAAGTGCGCTTTGAGCACTGTACTCGTTATTTCTATTTAGCGCTCTGCACGCGACTCTGTAACTAATTCCAGCTTCAGACAATCTTGGTGTAGGCAAATCTAATAAATTAAATCTGCCTTCAGTAGTACTTCTAACTACTTTAATATTATTAGTATTATTAGGTTCTAAGTCCCAAAAGTCCTCAGTACCTGTATCTTTATAAAGCCTATACTCAAAAGTCTGAAAGTCTGCTAGTAGTGCATAAGTTTGTGGTACTCTTGCTACTATATACGTATTGTCTAAATCCATTTCTAATGTAGGTTCTGCCGGCATTAATCCACTAGCTCCTGCTACAAATATTACACTATCCGTCCATGGGCCAAATATATTGCCAGTTTGATCTGTATATCTAGCGCGCAATTTATACATTATATCAGTAGTTAAACCAACAAAAGTATAATTTCCAGTTTCTTTTCTCACAAAAACTGCATTTGCAGGATTGCTGGTACTAAATTGTTCATCAGCACGTACCAATTCAAACTGTACCTGTTTAGCATTTGCGGTTAAGCCAGTAGGGTTTGAAAAACTTACTAGTGATGAGGTTTGATATATACCAATGGATATTTGCTGACTAGTTTCTCTGGTACTCGTAACACTATTAATAATTGGTTTACCAAGTATTGTGCTATCCACAACACCTGTAGTAGCTGTTATATTAGCATTATAAGTTACATTGGGAAACTCAGTATTTAAATTTAGCGAATATATTTGCTCACTATAGTCCGTTAGTGTTATTCTAGCAGATAAATTACTTGTGGGCTCCACTGCTAATACAATTAGGTCTTGGGTTTCTTTGTTTAACTCGCCTATAATAAACAAGTTATCAACTTCAAAATTATCACCACTTGTAATGCCAGTACTACAGGTTACTTCATCATAGTAACCTGTTTGTGCTACAGCCTGTAGATTTTTATAAATACTGCCAACACCACCAGTACTATTTTTAGTATTAGTTCTTACCAGCACTCGGTATTGCTTGCCAGTCTCCAAATATATTGATTCGCTTAGTTTTAGTGTATTTCCAGTAATTGCTTTAAGTCTACCACTACCGCTACCCCACATAGGTACATCGTGCGTTACTTTTACTAGGTCACCACGATTGCACACTAAATACTCAAAATCAGTATTAATTGTATAAGTTTCAGGGCGTAGTTTTAACTGTGCTAAATGCCATTTTGCAAAAAACTTAGCTTGTGCCTGATTAGTAATACCAGGCAACTGTAGTTGTTCGAAAATTTCAGCATTAGTTTCGTTCTTTTGATAGTTATATACTATTAGCTCTTTTGTTTGATATGCATCAGATTCGTCCTGTATAGTTACTCTAAATGCATCTGGTATTTTTGGCAGCGTTTTGGTAGATTCAAATCCCCAACTATTATGTGGTGTAAAATGTTGCACTACATAGTCACGGGGTTTGTCAATTACCACACTCCACTTACCGTCTATAAATATTGGACTTGCCATACCTGCCGCGCAAACATCCCTTATTGCGTCCATTACACTAGTGGTACTAGTAAGTACGTCATTGTAGGTTAGTTTTGGTCTGCCAGTTGCTGTGTTTGCTGTATTACAAAAATTATGCCACTCTTGGAGTTTTTGTAAATCAACTTTTTGAGCCACATCTGTAAGAAAAGTATTACTTTCCAGCTTTGCTACTCTAAATGCATTTGCTGGATGTGTTAGTATATACAGGAATAGACTGGCAGGATTGTTAGTAGACTTAAAGGCCTCCCACTTTCCTAAAGTATTATTCCAGTCATAGGCTTGTGTTTGTACCAGTGCATTAACACCATCTACATTACCATTAACTTTGTTACTGCTCTGTACTTGTATAACTGTTCTTGCCAAATTACCTCTAGGCAATTTTTGTAGAGGTGTGCGCTTGCCGTATGAAGTACAATTTAGTAGTGCTACTTTGTGATACTTTCTATAATCAGTTTGATCTTCAGGGTCGTCGTTGTCTAGCCTTCTAACTCGTACTTTATATACTGCTTGCTCTAGGCCGCGCAATGAGTGTACATGATTAAAAGGATCTTTGCGCTTGGTATAAATATCATTAGTACCAAAAGTTATAATAGTGCCTAATGCCTTTAGAGGTGCATCACTACTGCCCTTTTTACTAGTAACTTTGAAAGCCACTGCGCAATTACCTTGCTCACTATTAACAGCAACTATTCTAACTAGATGAGTGCCTGCTTGTAGTCTCAATCTGCCTGTTGCACTAATTGCCCAACTTTTCTTTGGCAGGTCAAACACCTTGGCACCATCAATATAAATCTGAGCCTCATCATCAACAGATGCTTCAAAATAGCAATCGGCAGCATCACTTAGAGTAAAAGATCCACGTAAATCTACACTGTTGGGATTTCCTGGTAGCCATACGCCATTTTCTTTTAGGAATGGGGCCCATCCCTTATATACCATATTTTGAGCAACAGCTGCTATGCCGCTACCGTCTTGAGTAAGAGGACTTACCCTAGTAGCAAAATGAGTATCTGTGGTCATTACTCCATTAGCTGGAATAGCTTGTGGGTAATAAGTTCCACCACTTATTTGTACTAAAACATCTCCGGTTGCTTGCTCATCGTATCCTGGTGTGCCAACCATTTTAGGTGTAGTGGTAAGCGTAAATCCGCTATAGCCTTGACCGCCTAATCCGGCTAAATGGTTAATCGTCTCTACGATACCTACTCCGCCCTGTAGACATATAGTGTATAGTTTTACATAGTCAGTCGGTACGTCTGGTAACCGCTTAACATTTTGAGTAATACCTACTACACTTGCTAGACTACTATCTTCAAATAGGGTTCGAAGAGTGGTTGATGGCTCAGCATTTCTATCTTCAGTTGGGTAACCTGGAATTTCTATTATCTCATTTTGCGGAGTTAGACAAATTATATACCACTTATAAAGCTGCATACTAGCCATAGACTCTGAACCGGCAATACTTGGGCCAGTTAAAGTTTTAGAATATGCTTGTACAGAATTAAATGTAGTAGGATCACTATCGGTACCGCCCGCTTGGTATCTTGGCGTAGAACCAAATTCTTCACCAACTTTTGCTACTTGTATTTCTACAGTAGCTGTGGTTTCTTCCACACGCCCAGCACCATCTCCACTAGTTTTTATCTTTCGCATACCTTCGGGAAAGGTAAGTACAATATCTATTCCAGTTGCTGTTTGCAAGAATGTAGCTTCTCGCCAAACATTAGTACCTTCTTGAGCATTATTTACTAACTCACCTTGTTGTGCAAATACTTGCTCTACATCTTCTGGATAGCGCTTATTAAATAATTCGGTTTGTGTTGTATCCTCTGCAAATTCGCCTATAAGAGTATATGGTCTTGGTAACCCTTTACTTGTATCAGCATCATAGAAAGCTGCTTCTAAGTTAGTTGCACCAACGCAAATATCGTCTACTTGTAGTGGCCCAAATCCCCAAATAATTAATAGATTAAGAATATTGGTATCTGTTAGTGTAGTAGTATAGGGAGTAGCTCCCAATAGCCCAGTGTATCGTACTTTTCCAAGTACTATTGGTATAGCTCCAAATCTACTGGCTTGATTACTACTGCCATTAAATAGATTGAGTTGATTGGGCTGACCTGGATCTTCCGTTCCAGGCATTCTAACTGGTGCAATAGCATTAACTAAAGCTGAACCTGCTTGAAAAGTGGCAGCCATAGCAACAGTTGTAACAAATTTTGCAGCTGTTGGTCCAAGTGCCTGTACTGCCTCTAATCCACCTACAAAGTCTCCTACCTGGATTGAAACGTATAAAACTGCAAGAGTTAGAATAAGTCTAGTTGCATTTCTACCTTGTGCAACTACTCTATAGGCTACTTGTTGTCCATCTTGTAGCGTGGTAGTTGACCACTGTTCTTTTGGTACAATAATACCATCTACAAGTATAATAATTCTACTACTAATATTTCTGCCAATTTTATACTTTTCATGCAAACTATCTATAGCAGTTTGCAGTGTACTACCTGGCTGAACCCAGTCAGTAATAGCGGCAACTTTTAGGGGATGAGGAGCTCCAGTAACTTGTACTAAATTAGTAGTGTATTTATAAAATCCCTCAATACGTTTAGACCACTGAGTGCTATTTAGTGATTCTATAACACTGTCTAATCCGTCTCTGCTATGTAAAAAACTATTGTTACCCACATAGATGCCTACGTGAGCTGGTTCACCATAAATATTAAAAACACACAAATCGCCTAAATTTGGTGTATCTACTAATTCCCAACCATCTTTATATTGATTAATAATGGCGCTGAGTTGTTTATCCCAGCTACCATTGTATAGGTCGCTATAGTCGGGTAAGTCTATATTTAGCTCGTGCTTATAGTACAGACGAGCCAATCCCCAGCAGTCAACGCCGTTCCAGTCTCTACCATTTTCCTGGTATGGTAAACCAATATACTTATCTATATTCATCAGAATAACCCTGGAAAGTAATTGGGTGTAAAATTATAGCAAGGAAAAGGTTCTCTGCCAAAATCTATCATTTCTAGCTGCAAGCTAATACTTTCTGCATTATAAGTTGCAGATGTAATATAAAACCCCGGAAAGCTGGCTTCTACAGTATTAGGGGCACTTGCTAATATTAGTTCTAATGTTACTTGCGTTGGATTGGTTAGTTGTGTACGAACTAGTTGAATACCTTCTTTTGTAACATAGTTTAAAGTTAAACTGCATCTTCCAACTCCGGATTCTTCTTCACTAGGCAAACTTATCTCTAGCGGTAGAAAAAGATAATCATTACCACGACTAGTTACACCGTACACAACATCTTCATCTGTAGTTAAATTAGCAAGTCGCCCAACAAAGCCATCCGCCAGTCTAACTGGTGCACTTGGATTTGCTGGGTTTTGTATTGTTAATAAAGTAATAAGCTGTTCATCTGTTTCCGTAGAGAACATTGCTTTGATAGCTTGTGGACTAAGTGTAACTAATCTGCTCATGGTAGTATTTCAAAATTTATTTGTGTTTGCCAGTATCCTGGTGCTAAGTATTGCAGCTGAAAGAACTCGCCGTCACCTTGCGGAACGATTCTGACTTCCACAGTACTTTTAGTACGAGGGTGTAAAAAGTTAAATCGCTTAGTGCCACGAATAGTATCTTTAACAAAAGTTTCTAACATTTCAGCGTGCTGATCTGTCATTATAAAACTTAATTGCATAGTACTTGGTCTACGCCCACGTACTCGCTGTTTAGCAGGACCTGCGTCAGTAGAGGATCTTATAATATTGATCCCTACTGACTCAGTAAATCCTTTTTGTGGTACTTGTGGAAAGTTATTGCTACTAGGCCAGCTTGATATTGCCATACATATTATCTCCTTACGGTTGCGGGTCTAGTTACGAAATTACTCATCATAGACTGTTGAAGTGGGCTATTCTTTCTACCCATTTCGCTAGCTACCATTTCGCCTACAACTACCTCAATCTTGCGATTACCACGGCTGTCAACTGTTTCACGAGTTTCAGCTTTTTCACCACTAAAGTTGTTAACTACCACTTCTACTTTGCCTTGCTGCTGTGGCTGTGCTATAACACCCAGGTTTCCATCACTATCTCTGCGCAGGGGCATAATGGCCTCTGGGCCTGATTCGCCCATCATACCAACACCCTTGGCAAACTTAAACATGGTCGGCTCTGCTACTACACTATTGGTAAACATTCCACCCTTAGCGTACATCTCTATTCCTGTACCAGTGTAGGCTGCACCTTTAGCACGTCGTTCACCACGAAGTACCATCATGCTACCTTCACCATTACTCGGTACAAAGTTATTACTCTTACCCATCATAGAACCGGCTGCAGAGTAAATAGCATCAGTTAACCAGTTACCGCCACTACTAGCAAATCCCTTACCAAACATACTCTCCATCATATTAAGAATTTGCATTCTTATTATAATTCTGGCAATATCTGAGATTACTGAATTAGCTAAGTCTTTAAAACTTAACTTACCAGTTTCGGCAAATTTCATGAAAGCGTCCGTCATCTTATCGGTAACACCTTCAAATACTGCACCAATTTTTCTAGCCATATCCATTTGGCTAGTATTATTTTCGTAGTTTAAATCTATTAGCCCTCTAGTAGCATTATATTGATTAGCTATTCCGGTTAAAGCTGTAACATTACGCTCTTTGATTCCGTCAATTTCTAGTTGTAGATTTTCGGTAATTACATTACCGGCCTGTGCAACCTTTAGTCTCCACTGCAGGGTTTCTTCTGCATTTCTTTGACCTTGGGCATAAATTGCACGATCACGCTCCAGTTCAGCGTCACGTAGTGCAAGTAATCTAGTACGCTGATTAAAGTCGTCTTGATTTACAGCACCATTTTGCTGAGCGATATTTAGCTGCTCTTTTTGATAATCTATTTCTTGCTTACGAGCATTGAAGCTGTTCTCTTGAGCTGCTGCATTAACTGCTCCAGCTATATTGTATTTTTGAATCAAAGACTCAAATGCTGCAACTTGTGCTTCAATAATTAGTTTCTCTTGCTCATTTTTATTAGTTATTGCACTAGTGGTCTCTAGTCGTGCTTTGTCTAACTGTAGTTGTTCGCGAACAGATTGAAGTACCTCTGGCTTTACACCTGCACCTAATAAATCAACTGCGGTAGTTTTTTGCATTAAGGCCGCACTTTTTAGATTGTCGATCATAGTTTTATAATCTTTTATCTGTTGTTCTCGTGCAACCGCTGCTTCTTTTGCTCCTACGGTATCTGGATCAAATGCCTTACCTTGTTCCTCTAGAATTTTGATTTTTTGATTTATATCAGCTACGGAATTTTCAGTTTGTTTATCAATCTGCTTTAATCTGCCTTGCAGAATAACGTCAGCACGTTTAGCATTTGCTTCTGCATTTGATACAATTACGCTTTGCCTTGCTTGAATAATAGACTGTAAATCCGGAAACTGTGTTAATAGGGACTTCATGCCCTCAACGTCGCCGGAACCCATAGCTTTAGCCTTAGCCTTGAGAGGATTGAGAGTTTGTGTGTCAAACGTTGTAAGAGCCGTTTGTCTAGCCTCTTCTGTGGCGAATCTACCACCCTCTATTCGTTTACGTTCTTCTTCTGCAGCACGTATCTCCATTTGTACGCGCAATAAGTCAACAGAAGTAATTAGATTTTGCTGAACATTGCGTAGCGAAGTTTCAATATTAATTGCTTCCAGCTGTAACCTAGTGCGTTCACGAATTGTAGTTTCAGTTTCAGCAGGTAGTGCTGCTAGAGTTGCTTGCTTGGCTTGGTTATTAATCTGTTGTAGTCTTAGTTGGGTTTCTTTTAGAACATAATCAACTCTGGCTAATATTTCTTTGCCCATTTGCTCAGCAGCCAAAGTACCTAGTTTCTTAAACTCGGGCTGGGCCTTGAGAATCATATCATTCAAAGCTTTTTCCATGCCTGGTAGCATTGCTGACAGTCTTAAAAATTCTGCGCGATTTTTAGAATAGTCGCCAAGACCTTTTAGATTTTTAACACGTTCTATCTCTTTTGTAATTCTCTCTATTTCTTGGCGCTGCTTAGTAATAGGCTCGTTTATTTGATTAAACTGAGTAGCTATGCTAGATAGCTGACTGGCTACCTCAGGCGAGAAATATTCAAGTTTAGTAACTTTATCTAGCACATTTTGAAATTCTACTGGAGCTGCTAAACTATCCTGAAATGCTTCTTTAAGCGCTACCACTTCTTTAGTAGTGCTTGCTAAGAAAGTTTGCATCTGTGTTGGCTTAAACACAGCATTACTAAAATTCAGAAAAGCTTCCTGTGCGGCCTTATTGGTTTCTTTTACATTTTGTGCTAAGGTTTTGCTTTTAGATACAATTTGTTCTACTGAGGAAACTATTCTACTGACTTCGGCACCCTTTTTAAGGATGTCTTCATTACTCATGCCAGCAAAAGCTTCCTGGAAGTCTAGTGTTCCTAAACTACCTTTTAGCTTGTTTTCTAATTCAGTGCGCAACGGGCCTTGTGGCACCGCCTTTACAGAAGCTTCCAATCCACTAGCTATATTTTTGGTGAACTGAGCTTTTAAATTGCCACCCCACAGTACCTTTATATTATCAACTATGTGTCTGTCCCACCAGCTAGCGTATTTATCTGCATCTTGTAATGTTTTAACTAAGTTATTAATATCGTTTGATACATTTGTTAGTGCGGTACCATAAGCTATTAGAGCCTGACTATTGAATAGTGAGTTCTTGTACTTTTCATTAACATCAGTAGCGGTTTTAGTAGATTCTTTTAGACTATCAATACTAGAGTTAAATGCTTGTACTTGTTTATCATTTGCCGAAAATACACTATCCAGTATCATAAATACTGCTACTGCAGCTTCAACAACCCACATAAGTGGACCAAATGCCTGCATAGCAATACCAGCGGCTGTACTTATGGCTATTAGGGCACCTACACCCTTAGTCTTTAACTTATCAAAGGCTCCAAGATTTTTACTACTGTCTACTTCTTTGAAGAACGATGACAGTCCTCCTTTAAAGCCTTCTTTTTCTACTTTCTCGCCTACACCAGACAGTAAACTCATACGCTCCGCTGCAGTAACTCGTTGGCGTGCTATAGATGCGCGCTGCCACTCTTCGCTACCTTTTTTCATATCGCCGTATAGTGCAGTTTCTGCTTGGGCAACTTGCTTAGTTAAATTTATTCTGTCCTTTTGTGCATCTATAATAGCCTGTGCAGTTTTAGCGTGACGCATATTTGCCTCACTGCCCTCATTCATGCGCTTATTAACATCAGCTTGAAGTGTGGATAGCTGTCTTGCGGTTAGTTGCTGACCAGACTTCAGTGCTTCTAATATAGAACTCTTGTTCTTATAATTATTATCACTTGCTATGAACTTTTTAACTGCGTTGTCATAAGTTGTATTGGCTTTCTTTAGATCTTTATCAAGCTGATCAACATTGAACTGCTGCGTAATTCTGCCAACAATGTTTTCACCAAATACAGTATTCAAATCTTGTGCAGCTTTGGCAGATGCTTGTGCTGATCTAGAAAGATTTTCTCGCCAACTAGTAATGGCCGGAATTGCTTGCTTAAATATTTTTGAGGCTATTAGACCTAGTGCTACAACTATAAGTCCGCTGTTTTCCGCAAATAAATTTACAATAGGCTTTAGGCCAGTATTAATAAGTTCTAAAACTTTTTGCGCTACATTGCTTAGACTAGCTAATAGCTTATCATACGGGTTAGCTGCTGCCGCCAATTCTCCAAACTTATCCTTGCCTTCCTTAATAACAGCGTTGGCAAATGCTTGACGTTTTTCAAAATCTGTTAAGCTATCAACACTTTTATTTACGCTCTTGGCATAATCTTCAGCAGACTTACCAACTTTTGTAAATATGCCTAATTCGTCCAATAGTTCAGGCTCTAGCTTGGTAACACCGCGACTTAAACGACTTAGTGCATCTGTCATGTTTACACCAAGGGCTTGAGATGCACCCTTAGCTACTTTGCCCAGCTCTAGCAGCTGATCTCTGCTTAGTCCAGCTGCAGTAGCTTTTGTAGTTGCTTCCATAGCTTCTCGTAAGCTAACAGTACCATCCGTTACAGTAACCAACTGTTTTGCAATACCTCCCAAGGCCATACCACTAGCTGCACCCAACTTGTCCATACCCTGAACCATCATTGTAGTAGCTTCAGCTTGGCGTAGAGCATTAAACGCGGCGGTAACTGCAAATAAGTTAGCGGCATAGGTAGCATACAGACGAACCAATCCACCAAGACCCTGAGCTTGGTTAGCAAAGTCTCTGGCTTCTGCCCCGGTGGCACCCATGCTGCCACGACCACGCCCGTATTCTATATTTTCACCAGCTTCGCGCTGACGACGAGCAGCAGGCTTCATGGCCCTCTCAGCAAGCTGAGCTGCCTTAGTAAGACTTCTATTTAATTCTTTTGCTTCTTCATTGCGCTTTTTCAAGCTGCCACTATCATCATTAACACTTAAGTTAATGTCTATTTGCTTTCCTGCCATAGATGCTCCTTGGCCTCACTTGGGATGAGATAATTTGTTTGGTACCATTATATCACTGTGGCCTTGAATTGTCAAACCAAAAAATTTTATGCAATAAAAAACCCGCTAGGTTTTACTTAGCGGGTTTTTCTTGTTGCTTCTTTTGCTTTCTAATCTCATCAATTCTGACGGAATCAATCATGTGGATTAATTCTAGGTAAAACCTTTTATCACAGGGCTCAATATCATATGCATCGAATACCTCAAAGATACCGTTTATATTTTTACCTAAATAGTTTCCACCCACAAATTCCCACTCATCACGAAGTATTTTGTATATACTCAATGCAATTTGAACTTCAAGTGGAAAGTCGTCAAATTCAACTGGTATTTCTTCTTCAACTGGTTCGTTGCCCAACTGCTCGCACATATCAAAATACTGCTCCTTGGTCATGCCAAGATTAGCATTTTGCATATAGCTTGTTATTTGAGCTTTAGTACTTACTAGTTGCTCTTCGAGAAGTTTCCCAAGTCGTTAACCTTTTCACTTACAAAACTATCAAAGTCACTGCTGTTTTTCATCAGCATAAGCGCATTTTCTTTGCTGTATGCAAGTTCATCTTCAGGATCGTACTGAGATACATCAACAGGTACTAACAGGTTAATATACTTAAACTTTAAGCCGCTCCAGCCTTTAATGGCTGCATCAACATACAGCTCTAGGAAAAGATCTTCATTAAACTCCTCTTGAGTTTGGCGACCTTTAAAAGTAGTTTTAGTAGACTTTTTACGCAGGTTAATCAACCCGTCCCGGCTTAAGTAGTTAATTTCCAGTTTAAATTCTGGAAATCCTGGGTACTCTACTTCGATGGTTTTGCTTGGTACTAGTAGTGATTTTAGGCTAATTTCTTGTGCCATTTTTATCCTTGATTTAACTAAAAAGTGGTGCCGGAGATCAGCCCGGCACCTGCTGTAACGTCACAGCTTAAACTGTTGCGTGATATTCAATAGTGATTTCGTTTGCGGCATCAATATCGAAGTCCGTGCCAGTATAACCTTGTGCATTAAAAGTAATTGTAGTACTAATAACTTGTTCAGTATTAACTGTAGGAATTTGCAACATAGCTGCGGGAATTTTTAAGTCAACGTGTGTGCCACTAGCTCCGCCCATTTGTACGTTGATTGCATAATCTGGGTCAATTTCATTAGCAGCATTTGCAAGCAGACCGTTTAACAAACCACCGGTATTTGTGCTGCCACTACGTAAGTATGCAGTTAGCGTACCTGTTACACTACGTGTACCTGTAAAGTAGGTAATCGGTAGGTTAACAACACCAAGGTTAGCTGGTGTTAGGTATGTTAAGTTGTTGCTTAGTGTAATATTACCGCCAGTGATAGGCACTGTATAATCACTACCTGTAAAGTCATTGATTGTGTCATTAACTTGTAGTACAGTTAGCTTATTGGTAATATACTTGGCGCTTGAGTTCTTTTCCTTGGCATCATTAGTACCAGTGGCCAAGTCGCTGCCAGTTAGTGGTACTTGTGCACTTGCTGGAGCACCTGCGGCAATGTTAAGTTGACGAATTAGTGAACCTTTACCAGCCCACTGAATGTTGGCGATGGCGTCAATACCAAAGTCAATGGTGGCGCTGTCTAGGGCACAGTTGTCCAATACATATGCCAAGTCGTCGAAAATGATGATTAGGCCAAATGCTTGTAGCTGGTGCTTGTTGCTGTTTGCAACGCTTAGGGTGGCTGGATTGCCGTTGGTCCAAGCTGCGTTAGCTTGACCAATTGCAACAGCCCCGGCAAAAGCATTCCACAAGTAGCCTTCTTCTGCAGTTACATTAGTACCATTGTTAAATGGACGTAAATAAGTTGAGAAACTGAAGTCGAGTGGTTCTAATGCTGTGTTGAAACTGCGCTGACCGCGAGCAGGTGCTGCACCAGCTTCGTTTAGTGTAACAGTGTCAATTGTTGTATTTTGACTAAAGGTCATGCCTTCCAAAACTTGAATCTCAAAAGTATTAGTTTCGCTAAACAAGCTGCCAGCATCTTTGTATGCACCGGCTTTTACACGACCTTGGCTATCTACGTTGGTAGTAAAGAAAACTCTACTATTACGAATTAAATTAACTGCCATAGTTATTCCTTTTCAATGTATAACCTTGAGCACCTTTACTAGACTATTATCTGCGCTGGTGTATCGTGGTTATTGAAGTGCATAGCGCACTTCTAAGTTAATTTCGCCAACGCCGTATGGAGCCAGCAAACCTTCGTCAGTAGTAATACTCTGGATTAAAATTTCCGTTGTTTCCAAATTATTCACCACATCATATTGTAGTACACGATTATTATCAATGCACAATTCCAAGTCATCTAGTAAATTTTCTAGCTGCTCTTGTGCCTCGTCTTCACTGTGTACATAAACTTTTACGCATACCTGCAACATTCCCCAGGTAAAGTTGCTTGGCAAGTAGTCGCGGGTTTCACTACCTGGGTGAAGATAAACACACGGAAAATCTTGTACTTCGTCCCAAAATTTTAGCTTTGCATAGCTGTTTTGGAAAAGATTAGTCTTATACTGTCCGGTACCGTCTATCTCCTTAAACTTTTCGCTTAATGCTTTGACTATACTAGTTCGTCTACTCATACCAATACTGCCCTCATACGTGCTGCAACTTGTTGCTGCATAATTTCTCTAATAGATTTGCTGATAAGCAGTTTAGGGTCTCGGCTTCTGGGCAGCTCCTGTCTACCACCTTGGCTAAATGTTGCATAGGGGTTTTTCATGTAAGTGTAAAAGGCAGTTATCATGCCTTCACGACTTTCACTTAATCGTTGAACCTTTACGCTTTCAGCAAAGCGTCCACTACGTAGATTAAGCACATCACGTCTATTACCAGCACCCATATTGCGCTTAACTTGTTCTACTAGACTGCCGTCCAGTATTTTTTGTAAGCTCATCAGTGAAGTGCTAGAATCGTCCGGTTCTAGCTGTTTAAACTGTTTAGGATCTTTTTTAGTAGCTTTTATTTTACTACGCAAAGCTTTAGCTGCATTAATCTGTTTTGTTTTACGCTTTGGCTTATTAATCTTTACAGTATTTTTTCCAACAGCAACTTTTGGACTTCTATATGTCTTTTTAGTTGCCTTGCCATTCTTTATGTTTCCAACCAACTCATCAACAATGAGCTCTAACATACTAGGAGAGCCGCGTTCTTCGATTAAGCTAGTTCCTAGTGCAGGACTTGACTCTAATACTTTTATTAGTTCCTGCTCTGCTAGTTTTCCTCCAAATATATTACGAAGTTCTTCAACAATAGCAATACTGGCGCGACCTGCTTCGATGTTACCTGTTGCAACTTGCATTTCTACTAGATATTTATCGCTACTCTTAATATACTTGGCGTACATTTCTTGAGTGATTGCGTTTGGTAGATTTGCTGTAGCTAAGTCATCTTTTAGTAACTTGTCAATGTATTGATCAAGTACCTTTATAAGTTCTTGCTTTTGCTTTTGTGCTAATGCGTCGGCTTTTTCTATCTCTGTTCTGAACTGCCTGGCTAAATTAGTGGCTACTGCTATAACGTGACCTTTGTTAAAGTAGAAACCTAGAGTGGCTCTGCGTTTAGCTTCCTGGTCTAATTTGTCAAGCTCTGCCTGTTTTTGACTAGCGGTTAAGCCCGCGTATTTTGGACTGGCTTTTAATACTTTTACTTGTTGTTCATAGAATCGTTCTTCAGCTTGCTGATAGGCGACTTCTACTTCTGGCATAGTATTGATTACAGCTGCCAACTTTTCACTAATTGTGTCAAAACCAATATTTTCAAAAAATATTGCTCGTTGTCCGCCAACTGTAGTGTATACACCTTGTAAGCCAGTAGTCTTTTTACCACTAGTAAACTCTGGATTACGTAAGTCTTCTAGTAATACTTGTAATTCTAGGTCATCTATATCGCTACCGGTAATGGTTTTAAACATCTTTTTAACGGTAGATTCAGTAATATAAAAACTAGTTTTACTGGCTGTTAGTTGGCTCTTGCGTAATGAATCAACTGTGCTAGTTACAATATTTTTATCTAACTTAGCAAGCCAATCTTTGTAAATTTTATCTTGCAATAACTTGCTAAAGTTTTGTATTGCCATTATGTATAGTCCACTACATATTGATCTAGTATACGCTTAATGTGTGCTGGTAGATTTGTAGTGCTTACATACTCAATCTGTACACTGTTTGTGCCAGGTGCCTTACTACTGTGTATAGCACCATCGTTTTTGCGATAGTATGTAATCAAGTCTAATACAGCTAATTTTAAATCTTGTGGTACAAACTCATAACCTGCAAAATAAGTTACTTTGTACCCATTAATCATTTCGGGCCATACACCTGTAGCGTGTAGTGATACTATACTGTCACCATCCTGAACCCAGTCTGTAAACTTGGTTAGTTTTGTATATGTTTGGCCGTAGTTAGTACTACGCTCAACACTGATAACTTGTGTGACGGGTGTTTCTTTTAGCAGTAGTGCTGCAAAGCCACCTTTAAAGATCTCTGACTTGGTTTCGTCAAAGTAGTCTATAAAAGTACGTTTGCAATATGTTTTCACTAACTCAGAAACTTTTGGTATTAAAAATTCTATTTCGGCATCATGGTTGGTACTGTTAATGCCAGCATAAGTTTTGTATTCTTGTTTAGTAACTAAATCTGCCATCAACTAGTCCTCCTGTCTTTTAACTAGACTCTAAGGAATCCAGTTAAAAGACAGGGATCATAATGATCCCTGTCCAAATAACATTAAGCTACGTAACGAATAGCGCTGACACCAGCACCGTTGTTAGTTGTAACTTGTGTTAGACCTGTGCGTAGGCTTGCAACCATTACACGGCGTTGTGTTTCAACTAGGTCGTCTGTGTCAACACGTAGACCACGCTGATTACCAACTAAGAAGTTCATTGGTGCGTAGCATAGAGCTGCAACTTCACCGGCTGCCTTGCTGTTGAACTCAGCACTTACTAGTACTGGGCTGTTAGCAACTGTACCGATTTGACCTGTTAGTAAGGTAGCCTGTGGGCCAACTTTATCCATGGTCTGGAAGTTAGCGTCGTCTAGTAGGTCATAGTAACCTTCTGTGCTAACAACATAGATGACTTCGGCTGGGTCAAGACCCCAAGCACCGATATCACGACGTGCACCACGTAGAGCAGCAACAGTTAGCTTGTCGCCATTGCTGATGTCTAGTGTAACTGCACTTGCTGCATCATAAGCAGCCAAACCCTTAACAGGATCAGCACCTGCACCAGCACCTAGGCTGAATGCCTTGTCAACTGCGCGAGCAACACGGCGAACCATGGCGTCACGAACAACAGGCATAATTGCTAGCAGAGCGTCTTCTTCCTCTTCGAAAGCGACATACTCGTTTGTAGCAACCTTGTATGCGTTTAGAGTGATTTCCTTTAGGGCGTGTGTGGCGTTACCACCTGCGCTACCGCTTGTACCGAACTGGTTGTTCTGTACCCAAGTTGCCATGCCAGCCTCTGGATTTACAGGGATAGTCATAACATTGGTTTGCATGTTAATTGCACGTAGTGTTGGTGCAATAACTAGACGGCGGCGAACTTCGTTTTCCATTTGTAGGCTAACTTCTAGTTCCCATGTGGCGCTAGGTACGTGTGCACCAGCCTTTTCAACTAGTTGACGACCAAACTTGGTGCTCTCTAGGCTCTTACCACTCATCTTGGCTAGTAGAACTGCCTTTTCCTTTTCAGCATAGGCTAATTCACCTTGCTTGCTATCAGCAAATTGCATCTTGCTTTTCTGGATAGCTTCTAGTTCAGCAGCCTTCTCTTTTAGAGCAGCTTCTAAACCTTCAAGAGCCTTCTTGCTCTCTGTGCGCTCAGCTTCTAAACGCTTTTCAACTTCGGCTAGTAGCTTGTCAGCACCAGTCTCAGTAGGAGTAACGGCAGCAACAGCAGCCTTAATGCGAGCTTGTAGCTCGGCTTCTGCCTTTTCTTGAGCAGCCTTTTCTTGAGCAGCCTTTTCTTGGGCAGCAACTAGAGCCTTAGCTGTTTGCTCAGCGGCTTTAGCAGCGGCATCAGCTAGCATCTGTTCTAATTGTTTTGGATCCATATTCCATTCCTTTTTAATGTCGCTATTTGCTTCCGTTGAGGACTCTAGCCCTTTAGCTGACTCGCTGCCGGGTGCAAATTGCTGTTTGTACAAACTATATTCCTCGTCAGTATCAAATGACTTGGCTAAATTAAACAATGTATTTTGATTTGCTGGCACTGACACGACGGAAATTTCATGTAGTTCCAAATCTTTAACTAAGAAAACTTCGGCTGCTGTATTGTACTCCGCGTCCTTAATACGGAATCCAATACTAAAGGCGCTCAGCACACCCTTTTTAATCAGCTTGTACACATCGCCGGCAGCGTCTGAAATTGTGGCTTTGATCCATAATCCCTTGCTGTCAACTTTATGTTCTACCATTTTGCCTACCGGCATAGTATGATTATGATAGGCGAGAATAACAGGATTCTTTAAATAATCTGCTAATCCCTTTTCCCAAACGCTAGTCGGGACTACGTCTCCGTGTCTGTCCTTGTCGTTGGTACTAGCATAACCTTCAATCATTATGCTCTGATCTTCATCATCGTCTTTGGGTAGTGCTTTGGCAGTAAATTTACTGTTAAAGTAAAGTACTTTATCTTTATCTACCATAATACTCCTTTATTGCTCTGGTCTACCACCTTGCGATGGATCAGCAGCGCTACCAGCAATGTTGGCCGGTATTCTCAAATCGTCATGACCGTCCATACTGTCATAACGCAACTCTTTTCTGGCTTCGTTAGGAGTGATAACTCCACCGTTAACTAGTGCAACGTGATATTGCGCTATGTCTTTAAGCTCCGGCTGCAATGCACTAACGTTGCTTGTAATTGGTTCCACATCATATCCGAAGTATCGCTCGAGAGTAGAAACATACTTGCGTACTGCTGGAATAACTGTTTCCAAGTAAAATAAGCGCAAATTAGGGGAAATGTTAGCATTGTTACCACCCATTAGTAAAATAGGCGGTACGCCCACTGCAGTCATAATTTTTTCACTATGAGTTTTAATCGACTGATCAAAATCCATTTCTTTAAAACTTGCATCAGTAATATTGTGCGGTTTTAAGCCGGAATCCAAGATAATTGGACGCTTGCCACCGTTTTTAGTTGAATATTTTTGTAACCAGTAGTTTATAGTTTTTTCTTTAGCTATTTGTGATAGTGTGTTGTCCGATGTTAACACTAAACCAAATACAGCACCATTATCAAAGAACTGCTCTTGAAACTGCTGCATTGAGTATAGAATCTTTACGCTGCGTTCTGCAGCTTCCAGGCGACTAGCACCACGGTAAATACTTTCGCTACTAGTGTCACGAAAGTAGAAAACTTCTGATTCTTTAAAGTCAACTAAACCGTTGTACTTAAAACCTTTGATAAAAGTTTTAGTGTCGGTTATAATTTCTACGTTTTCGGAAGGTAGGTGGTATAGGAATGTACCATCATAGTGTACAAACGCATTACCTTCTAGTAACAGGTCAGTGAATATACACTGACGAAACTCTAATGCCGATTGATAAGGATTTGGACGGAAGTTTAGCAGTGTGTTCAGAGATTTCTGACGTATGCCACTGACTACTCCGTCGTGTATTTTATCCTTTATATCGTAGTCTAGCGAAGCTGCGGCATTTACCACCATGCTGACACTACGATTTACAGATTCTAATTTTTTAAAGGCTTGGCGGTAGGTAATTAACTTGGCTTCACTGCCTAAGTTTGTGCCTTCACCTTGCGCTATTCGTTCCTGAGCTGGGTTCAACTTTTCTACCAGCCAGTGACGTATGTTTGTTATTGTGCCCATGCTAACCCCTTAGCAAAATTCGCTGAAGTGGCTGCCAAAGCTAGGCTTGCGTATACTTGAACCGTTTAAGTGTTTTTCGCGCTGTATCTCGATCCAACGAGCCTGCTTTGGCTCCGAACCGGGTTGAGGAGTCTTACCGTATACACCGTGTAGTTGTACATGATGTGGGTTACATAGGGTATATACCTGATCATATATTTCTGCATGGTGCTGCTCAATAAACTCGTCACGAACAGCCAAAATACCCTCATCGGTGCTAATATCATAGCCCTGAGCTTGTGCCCACCGTTCCAGCAGTACAGTAATACTATGTAAGTGGTGTAGTTCTAAATCTGTGGTTCCGCTACAAATATAACAGCTTGTTTGCTTTTCATAAGCCGACTTAGCACGATCGCGAACCCATTTTACAGGAATGCGCTTGTTTGTATTTTTTGCCACACCTAAAAACCCTACTTACATAAACGGATACATGTATTATACACCAACAGCACCACTATGTCAATACTAATTTTTGTGGTACCTACACCACGTAGGTATAAAGGGCATATCGCAACGCATCAGCCATGTGCGAATAATCGTCGTGCTTTGGTCTTTCACGCTGTAAACCTTCACGATCGTCCCAACGATACTGGTCTAACATAGCTAAGACGTGTTTACAGTCTTGGTGTATGACCAATCTATCTTGTTGGATCAAGGTTTGCAGGTATGCAATGCCAGGTAGCACATCTTTTTTAGCTTTTGTGGTTGCTAAATCGTACTGATAGGCAAGGTCACTTGAAAATTGCGCAGCTGCCGAATCAATAAATATGGTTTCTACGCCCCAACGAGTGCACATTTCCTTAAAATCTTTGGCGTGCTCGGCTGTGGTACGCTCCGACTCTTGGTAGTCTTCAACAACGTAGAACTTATCACTCTCAAAGTGGTAGCCAACCACTACAAAAGCAGTGTGATCACGGTAGCCAGGGTCGCAGCCAGCTATAAATTCGCAACGACGCTGCTCTAACACGTCGCTAGGCAGCTGCTCTACAGTGTTGCTGGGTTTTAGTTCATAGATTTGACCTGCATAGCTGGTAAAACTGGCCAAGTACTCTTGCTCAAACTCTGCCTTTGACATACTGCGGCGTGCTTCCTCCACATCAGACTCGGCCATCCTGGTATTTTCACTATAATCCGCTTGTAGCGATACCCACTCCGGAAAGTTGTCGTCAAAACCACGGTTCCAAAACTGCGAAAACCAGTTCAGCTTACCACGAGGTGTACTAATAAATATAGCTTTTGCACTAGGCTTGTCTAGGGTAGGACGTAGTGCAACATTAAAGGCTGCTTCACCACCCTCGCCCAGCGCGGCCTCGTCGAATATTATTAAATCGTAGCTACGACCCACAGTCGAATCCACTGTCGACAAGCTACCCATGCGTATAGTCGAGCCGTTTGACAATTCAATAATCTTGTCCTTTAAGTTGTCGCGCGTTACTTCCAAGTCAAAGTGCTTGATCAGCCTACGCTGCAGTTCAAACGAGATGCTACTCAGGTTATAGTTTGGACTAATAATCAACACATTTGAATTGGGTACCAGTGTCACTAGTTGACCAATCACATTAGCTATGTAAGTTTTGCCTAGTCTGCGGGCAAGTGCTGCGCAGATAAAACGGTATTTAGGATCGTTGACTGCGTTGATTAAGGCAATTTGTGGACGGTTGATGGTATCGTAGATGCCTAATAGCTTTAGGTAGTTGTCGATTGGTAGCTTAATAAATCGCTTGTCACCAGGAAAGTCTACTATATAGTCGCGCTCAACATCCTGTCTTGAAATGGTTAACATTAAATACCTTCACCAGTCATTAATCTTTGCACAAGCTGTGCGTACTTGCTACCCTCCAAACCTTCATTAATCTGCACATTTACCTGCTTTTGCGGGCCGGATACTTGTGTGCGTGCCTTTTCTAGCTGTATTTCACGGTCTAGCAAGTCCATTGACATTTTATGTGACATTTGTAAGAGCTCAGCAATGTCCTTGCTTGACCCAACCCCCGACTCCTCCAGCTCCTGAAACTTTTGGCGGATAAGTGCGTCCATGGCTTTGCGCATTAAAAAGCGATTGTTGTAGCCCATGTCCTTGAATACGTGGTCTATGTAGCTGCGCA
>Ga0075471_10000486_pt1 | contig 23773 bp, 33 predicted proteins | sample DEB19_08_DNA_2_FD_74787 | JGI IMG/M metagenome (GOLD analysis project Ga0075471, IMG submission 74787) | Aqueous microbial communities from the Delaware River and Bay under freshwater to marine salinity gradient to study organic matter... | ecosystem: Environmental > Aquatic > Marine > Coastal ...
CCTCTGCAGCCCCCCACAGGCAGCCCCCTCTGCAGCCCCCACAGGCAGCCCGAAACAATCTAAACAAAAGAAAAAAACCTATTGAAAAAAAACACAACAGAATGAAGGACAGGCAAAAAAAATTCACGTACATTTGTCAGTTACCCGACAGGGTTACAGAAAAACACAACCTACCAACGTCACACCTATTTAGACTTGACAATGAAATAAGCAACGAGGGTCAAGGCTTACACAGGTTTGCAATTCACGCAAAGGTGGGCGAGGTATGGGAGTGCGGTATTGAGAAATTCATACGAGTAAAATAAAACAACTAACAATCAAACCAACTAAAACAAAAGCAAAATGGAGTACACAGAAATCAAAAGCCAACTTAAATTCGGAGACGTTTCTACAATCGCAAAAGAATGTGGTGTTTCCGCACAAACTGTCCAATGCGTTATACGAGGTGAGAATCGCCACACAATAGCAGGGCAAGCAGTAATGAAAGCAGTTGAATGGATTTTAATACAACGTGCTGCGAGGCAAGAATATCTCAAGACTTTCATTGCTGAATTGAAAGAAAAACGCAAAGCAGAGAATGAAAAACTTTGATGACTTAGACAGCGAAGGATTGCAGGAAATAGGTGAGCAGGTTGTGAATATATGCAACCTGCTTGCCAAGCAATTCTACGAACACGGCAGAAAACACAACGTACTGCACAGGCAATTATTGGATTTTGAAATCACAGATGGCAAGCGTAAACAATGGATGCAAGCAAAAATATCTGTGAACTCAGACCCGTTGCAATTTAATACAAAGCACGAAACGGAGTGCGGTTATGTTCCTTACCAACTTGGTGAGGAGATTGCAGGAGAATTTGCAGTAATGCTGTACAAAGTTTTAAATCATTGTCAAGAGAATAAAGTACCTGCAGCAATCGCACACGAATTGATTGAAATTTGCGAAGAGCAAGTTTTGAAAATTAGTAATTTAATAGGTGACACAACAACACAACAAAACAATTAAAACAAAAAAACCCAAATGGAAACACAACACACAACCAAGCACATTTACTCAGCAATCATCAATGTAATGCGTGACATTGGTGCAATCGGCAAGAGTAGAAAGAACACAACTCAAAATTATAATTTCAGAGGCGTAGATGATGTATTGAATGCACTACAGCCTGTTCTAATTCAAAACAACCTTATCATTCTGCCGACTATATTAGAGCAGAAAATTTCAGAGCATACAAGTCGGAATGGTGGTACATTGTTCCGTGCAATTTGCAATATGCAATTCACTCTTATTAGTGCAGTTGATGGGAGCGAGTTGTCTGCAATTTTTACAGGCGAAGCAATGGACTCAGGCGACAAAGCAACGAATAAAGCAATGTCGACAGCCTACAAGTATTTTTGCTTTCAAACATTCTGCATTCCTACAGACGAGGCAAAGGATTCAGAGAACGAAACACACGAGGTTGCAAATAATACAACTACACAACAGAGCAATGCAGGTAGTGTGAAAATATCAACTCCTCAGAGTAAGGATTCTGTAGATGATGATTCTAAAGAGTGGTTGAATTTAACAGACAAAGCAGGAAACATTACTGAGAAAGGTAACGCAGCAATTCAATTTATTAGAAGCGGAGGCAGCGTAAAAGACATTGCAAAAAAATACAAGTTGTCAAAGAGTACACGTGCTGAACTTACATCTATTGAAGAGGAGGTGGCAAATGATTAAAGGTACACAGGAAATGATTGTGCAGGTTGATACTCCGCAATGGGGTATTCTAAAATTACAACTAAATGTTACATACGTTGTAAGCACGTATCAGATTCAGCCGAGAGTGCAGGACTTTGCCTACACTATTGTAAATGCACAGGATGAAAACAATACAACTATCATTCTGAGCATTGAAGATAAAATAGATTTAAGCAGTCAGATAAATACAGAAGTTATTAGACAACTCTAAAAAAAATAAAACACAATGGAAAGCAATATGAACAATGGCATTGCACTCTCATCAGAATGGATGCCGAGTAAAACAGAGATAGCACGCATAACAGATTCGTTGTGCGAGAAAGTAACGCAGGGAGAGGTTGACCCTCTCTCTGCAGTGGTAATCATTGATGCACTACGCAAAGCAATTGAAGAGGCAGAGAAGATTGTAAAGCCGTATGCAATTGCAGAGTGCGATAAGTATGCAAAGGGAGATAAAATTTTAAGCAAGAATTGTGAGATAAGTAAACGAGAGGCAGGTGTAAAATATGACTACTCATCCTGCGGTGACCCTGTATGGAATGAATTGAAAGAACAATCCGATGCAATACAGGTAAAAATAAAAGAGCGTGAATCAATTCTAAAACAATTAAAAGAAAAATTGGTGAGCGTAGATGTACGCACAGGAGAGGTGATTGAGTTGTATCCTCCGTTGAAAAAAAGTACAACCACAATTGTTATTACTTACCCCGAAAAATGATACAGATGGCAAAGCGTTTTATTGATACAAATCTCTTTAAGAAGGGTTTTGTAAAACAACTCCCTGCAGAATATAAATTGCTTTACATTTATTTATTCTGCGAATGCGACCACTGCGGAGTGTGGGAGGTAGAGTTGGATGTGGCATCAATACGGATAGGCATTGACGTTAGTAATGCGTCAAAAGCCTTAGAAATTTTTGATGGAAAGGTTGTGAGTTTTGACAGAGGCAAAAAATGGTTCGTGCCTCAGTTTGTTACTTTTCAATATGGCAAACTAACAAGTGCAAATAAAATTCACAAAAGCGTTGTATCTACTCTCAACTCCAATGGATTACTACAATTTTTAGAGAGTGGCGAAAGTCTTGACGAAGAGTTACCGAACCCTTACGTAACACTTAGCGAAGAGTTACCTAACCCTTACGTAACTCCTGCAGAAGAGTATCAAAAGACTACCGATACCCTCAAGGATAAGGATAAGGATAAGGTAAAAGATAAAATAAAAGAAAAAGAAAAAATAAAACAAAAAGAAAAAGAAAACGGATTGCCGTATACACCTGCCGTTATTGAATCCGCACAGGACTGCATTAGCGTTGATTTAAGCGACTCAAACGCATTCGATGGTATCACCCTACCAACAGAGGGGAAATTGTGCGTTAAATCAAAGCAAAATAAATCTGCCGACTTTCAAAAGTTCGTAGAGATTTACGACAAATTTTGCAAGGTTCGCAAATTGCCAACAAGAATTACTGCAGCCGATGGTAGTGCCTTAAAACAAGCGATTGTGTACTTGTCAAAAATAGAAAGTGTTGCAAGTGGAGAGAAAAATGCAGAGGAGATTTTCACTTTCATACTTGAGAATTGGCACAACTTAACAACGTGGCAGCAAACGCAAACACAATTAAGACAAATAAATTCGCAACTCCCATCAATGATTGAAACACTAAAACAGCACTACAATGGAAAGAAACAAAATACAACACAGCACAACGAACTCAGTAACCTTGCGAACGCATTACGAAACGCAATTGCAACAGGCTAAAGAATGCGACACAATTAAGAGTGCCGTGATTGTATCCCTGCAGAGTGAGGAAACAAGGTGCGTTGAATTATTACGCAACGGAAATAAAGAGTTGCTGCAGATGTATCTGACTGCAGAGATTGCAACCTATGCAAGTTTGTTACCTGCATCACGTTCGCTTTCACCTGAGGCAGTTGTCACAATGGGCAAACAATTTATAGAACATCCCGATGTGCGTCATTTATCTCTGAGTGAATTGAAAACTTTTTTATCTTTAGCATTCAAACGGCAGTCGTTTGGCAAGTTGTATGGAGGGTTCGGATACGATACACTCTTAGAGTGGTTCAATTTGTTTTACGCACAACGCATAGATGAAATAATTGATTACAGAGAACAGACTCACACAAAGTACACGCAGTCAGAAAAAACAACTCGTACACGTTCTGAGGGTGATGCTTGGGGAGCAATATCAGACATTGTAAAAAATAACAACATAGAAAAATGAACAGCGAAGCAAAGAAAAAAATTATTGAGCAGATGTTACGCAAACGTGGTTACGCTCTTAGTGCAGTATGTGCAGAGTTAGAAATCACCCGACCAACATTGATGAGGTATTTAACACAACCAATGCGGATGGATGGATTTATGCGTAAACATATTGCATCAATCTTAGGTATTGAGGTTGATACCATTGACGATATTGTGAACGGAGAATACAACTACACGCAGGATTCTTTTGAACACATTTTATCTTTAATACAACCTATTGCCGATGCCAAAGTAAATGAGCAAATCGAATCAACTACCTGCTAACTATTGTGAAATGATACGACTCAACATTCCCCTCTACAGAGCATTTGTAGAGGCAAGAAATTATTTGGGAACACCCAAAGCAGAAACAATACGGAAAGCAATTGCAAAGACTGATACACGAACAATCTTACCTGAGGGTTGGGAGTGGCGGTAAATAAATACAACTCAATTCAAACTAAAAAAACAACTAAAAAAACAACACAATGAAAGCACTTGAAGCACTCCAAACACTTATCACATTTATGCAAACTGAAGAGTATCCGACTCCTGAAACGGATTCGTATATTCGCAAGGGAAAGCAGTTGCTCAAAAAAGTAACCGAGGCAAATGCACCTAAGAAACCTGCAGCGAAAAAACCTGCAGCAAAAAAGTCAGTTGCTAAAAAATAAAACCAATTAAATGTAAGAATGGGGAAGGTGAGTCAGGTACACTTTCCCCTTTTTACATTGTAAAACTAAACAACCAAACAAGATGCCAACAAAATTAGAGCGTTGTGTAAAACAACTAATCGAAGAGGGATACGAAGAGCAGAGTGCATACGCAATCTGCACAGCGTCAATTGAGAAAGCGAATGCGAAAACATTCAGCGACTATCCACAGGCGGTGCGTGACGCTGCAGAGCGTGGTATTAAATTAAATGAGAAAGTAAATAACCGATGTGCAACACAGGTGGGCAAAGTAAGAGCAAAGCAATTGGCAAAAGGAGAGCCGTTGTCACTTGATACAATCAAGAGAATGTACTCTTATCTGAGTCGTGCTGCGACTTATTACAAACCTAATGACACCGAAGCGTGTGGCACAATTTCATACCTATTGTGGGGTGGTGAACCTGCACTACGATGGACTGAACGTGTACTTAAATCAGAAGGGGAAATTGAATAAAAAAACAACCAAAGGAAAGCACAATGAAAGCACAAAAAAATCCAAAGAAATTTTTTATTGATGAGCGTGACCGATTGTACGGAGACCTCTTAGACTGCATTGACAGGTTAGACAGGTGGGAATGTGGCGAGGTGTCTGCAAAGGCAACTATACCTGAGAATAGATGGCGATTCCATCAACTCAATACGATGAGATACCTACAGGAGTACATTGAAAATCTCAGAGCAGAATTGTTGCGTATTGATGCAATTATCTCACCAATTGAAAACCTGCCTAACTATGAAAATTGAAATAGAAATTGACGTACTGCAGGACGTTGTAAAAAAATACCTTGCAGCAGATGAGAAATACAGAGACTCCGACAAAATGTTATGTGCAAGAATTTGGACATTGCAGAGTGGAGGCGTAGATAAAATGAAACAACTTACTGCATACGAATTTCTGTGCGAATATGTAAAGCCTGACAGCATTTACTACTCTCAAGAATCCATCGGTAGAGCGAGAAGAAAACTGCAGGAAGAAAATGAAAATCTCAGAGGCAAACACTACAGAGAAAAACAAAATAAAACAAAAGATGTTCAATCGGTACTCGGTTACAATGTTTGACAAGTTGACAATTTTACTTTTGATTCTAATCCTGCTCAATTCCTGCAGCCCAAAAAATTACCCGATATTTTAAATGAAAGAAAATAAATTTCCGCAGCGTACACCTGAGCAGAATGCAGAAGATATAGTTGAGAAAATACACAATCTGAGAGCGTACTCCCTACTCTCACAGGAGTTGTATGAAAAGAAAATTGCATTGCTAATCATCGACACATTTATTGATGTGTATTCAATAGGTGGGTTGACCTCATCGGGTCAACATTGGGAGCAAGTAAAAAAAATCATAGAGGACAAAAATGAAAACAAGCAAATTGATTGATGCAGAAATTGCACAACTTGAGAGTGAACTTTCGGAACTTAAAAGATTGAAAGAAAATTATTTGGCAAATCCTCTTGATGAATTAGCCGACTCAATTACTCTGATAAGGTATCAGAAAAATACAACCTCAATGGACATCATTAAACACGTACTAAACTTTATTAAAGAACACAACCAATGTACAGAGCAGAAGATGGATACGGAGTTATTTTGTTCGCAGAACAATGCCTCCGATACAATGGAATAGATATTTTTATCACACTACCAACAGAACAGCACAGGCACTTTGTAGGCAGAGTCAATTACGATACATCTACACTTTACCTGCTGAGAGATTCATCTAAGCACGTTCTAAAATCACACAACGCATACGGATTCAATCACTACCTTTTGAAAGTTGCAAAGGCATTCGACAAAGTTGTAATAATTGAAACCGATACGGATTGCGTTTACAAGGTAGATAAAAGATTCCTACTCTCAGAAGGTCAATTCTTACTTGACTCTCAGAAAGGTCTAAGAAAACAACTATTCATTACACGTGATTGGTTGCAGTATTACGCAATAAAAGCAGAGGACGGAAAAATAATTGCACGTAGCGAGTACAACATACCTGCTTAGTTGTATATTTGCACTACGCTTCTTTTAGTGCTTCCATTGGTTGTAGAGAGGATTCACAATTGTGAGTCCTTTCTCTTTTTATACAACCTACTTTTGAGTCAGATGCACACACGTGAAAACATTCCCTAAATTAAAACACTACTTTCACCCTCTGTACATTGTGTTCATTTGGGTACATCGGGGGTGGAATCTGATTTCATCCCCTTTGTATTTTAGCACAATGGCAAATAAATACAACGCAAAAAAAGTTCGCACATCCGCAGGAATGTTCGACTCTATGGGTGAATATAAATACTTTCAAAAGTTGCAGTTACTAAAGAACGCAACCAATGAGAGTGAGCGAATTGTTTCTATAGACAGGCAAACAACGTATTCATTCGTGGTGAATGGTGTATACATCGGGAACTACAGAGCAGACTTCGTTGTAAAATATGCCAATGGCAGAGAAGAGGTTCACGACTTTAAGAATCCATACCTCGTTACAGGCAAAGGGAAAAATTCCCCTGCAGGAGCGATATTCAATTACAAAAAAAAATTGATGCTTGCACTACACGGCATTGATATTGTAGTTGTAACGAAATACATTTAGATTTGTAAAAAAATAAAACACAACCTATCAAAATGACAAAGGTCTCAGATGACGCATTTTGGATTACGTTCCGTGAGAATGCAGGAAACTACGCAGCGACTGCACGAGCATTGGTAAAAAAATACAACCTTGATTCCTATAGTCGTACCTCTGTGTGGTTACGTGCGAATGCAGATAAAGAAAAATTAAATGAAATAATGCAGGAAGAATTAGACCTTGCAGAACACGTGCTTTCTGTAGGTCTACGCAGTAAGAACGAACGTGTGCGAGTTGATACTGCAAAGTTTGTATTAAAACACAAAGGCAAAGAACGTGGATACACAGAACGCACAGAGGTAACAGGTGCAAACGGAGTTGCGTTATCTATCAACGTAGTTACGCAAGATGACAACACACGTAATGCAATCGACTCTCTGTGAAAGTCACCTCTGTATTCACTAAAAATATACTTGCCTTTCAAGACAACGCAAGGTACATTGTAAATCAGGGAGGCACGTCATCCTCTAAGACTTACTCTATATTACAACTTTTGATTTTGATTGCAGCACGTAAAAAAGGTCTGCACATTTCTGTTGTGTCGGAATCCTTGCCACATCTTAAACGTGGTGCGTTGCGTGATTTTACAAACATCCTAAATGCAGAAGGGTTGTACTCTGATACAATACACAACAAGAGCAACAATACATTTACAATCGGAGAAAGCACAATTGAATTTTTCTCTGCAGATGTAAGCAGTAAACTCAGAGGGGCGAGGCGTGATATTCTTTTTATAAATGAGTGTAATAATATAACTTACTCATCCTTTCAAGAGTTAGCAATACGAACAAAGTTGTGTACTTTCTTAGATTACAATCCTGTCTCTGAATTTTGGGTACACACAGAGTTGTTAAATGATACAACACGCAAAATTGAATTTATCAAAAGTACGTACCGAAATAACGAGTTGTTAGATAAGAATATACTTGCCGATATTGAGAGCAGGAAAGAACGTGACCCAAATTGGTGGAAAGTGTACGGAGAGGGAGAAATTGGAAATTTGCAAGGTGTCATTTTTAACAACTACAAAATTGTTACATACGTTCCCGAATCACCGAAGCAAATAATCGGAATTGATTTTGGATTCAGTAATGACCCGACATCGGTTGTGTTAATTACCTACAGCGATGGCGAACTATATTGGGATGAGTTGTGCTACAATACACACATGACCAATGCAGACATTGCACGGCTGATTGTGTCAGATGACAACTTAAAAAAATGCGTGTGCGTGTGTGACTCTGCAGAGCCAAAGAGTATTCACGAATTACAACTTGCAGGAGTGAGGGCAATCCCTGCAGAGAAGGGAGCGGACTCCGTGCGTAGTGGTATTGATACACTACTGCAGCAGCGTATAAATATCACACAACGTAGCGTGAACATCATAAAAGAATTTCGCAACTACAGATGGAAGGTTGACAAAGAAGGCAAGTCGTTAAATGTTCCTGTAGACTTTTGGAATCATTGCATTGATGCAGGTCGATACGCTTCTGTGTACTTGTTAAGTAAGACAACGAACAAAGTGAAAAATAAAGTTCACGTGTTGAAATAAAAAACTACCTTTGCTCTATGAACAATACACGTTTCTTTCTCATCGGAATGCTCTCATCTGCAGTGATTTTGGGAGTTGTATTTTATGTATACCCATACAGGAAATTTAACGAGGCAAATGAGACAAGTACACTATTGATGCACAGAATTGATGGATACAAAGTGCGATTGAGTGAACTTGAAAAAACATCGTACACGAATTGGAGTCGGATGACATCACTACAGGACTCTGTTGAAATTTTAGACAACTCACTCACAGCACAGGAATACATTATCACACAACTCCAAAATGAAAAAAATGCGGTTGCTAAATTTGACTACCATCGTTTTACTGACTCTGAACTTTCAAGTATTCTCTCAGAGCGTTACACAGAAGCGGATAGTCTGCGTTGAAAGGTCTGCTCTCATTTCTGCTCTGCAGGAATTGAAGCAATACGATATTCAAAAAAAACAACTTGAAGTTTACAAGCGTCAAGTCGATACACTACAGGCACAGGTTGTGTTACTTGACAGCGTTGTAACTATGGCAAGTCAATATATTCAAACGCTTGACTCTGTAATTGTAGAGAGCGACAGCATTGTGGATACGCTGCACATTGCGAATATAAAGTACGAAGAAAAAATACAACGAATGAAAAAATGGCACAACATTAAAACAGGTTTTCTCACAGCGTTGCTCATTCTCACAACTATACTCTAATAAAAAAAATGAAAGCAAAATTTCTCATTCTCTCTCTGACTTTGTTGTGTTCTTTTGCAACTGCACAGAATACACTTTCACCTGATTCGATTGTTACAGATTCGCTCGTTGTATCGGATAGCACCTATGCGAAGATGACTAAAATACAACTGACAGAAATTTACTTGCAAGAGGTTGCAAGAGTCACAGGCATTCTCAATAGTGTTGCATTTTCGCACAATATGAAAGGCGATGTTCCTGAGACAAAGTACACACAACGCAGAGTGAAGAGCGTACTGCGTAGTGTATTAAAACACAACGCAAATGTTATCAAACAATACTTTGCGATTGTTCCCTATGCAGACAAAAAAAATATCATTGACGCAATTCAATATCTGAAAGTAATTCAATGAGTGCAATAAAATACAACCTTAAATTTGTCAAGGCTGCCGAGATAAAACCGAATCCCGACAACCCTCGTATTGTCAAAGATGACAAGTTCAAGTTGCTTGTAGAGTCGATAAAAAGTTTTCCTCAAATGTTACAACTCCGCCCTCTGATATTAAATGCAGAGGGTGTTGTGTTAGGTGGCAATATGAGGCTACGTGCTTGCATAGATGCAAAGGTAAAAGAGATACCTGTTGTATATGCACACGACTTGACAGAAGAGCAGCAGAGAGAGTTTATCATAAAAGACAACGTAGGGTATGGGGAGTGGGATTGGGATATGCTTGCCAATGAATGGGATTGTAATTTATTACAACAATGGGGATTAGATATTCCATCTACAGATGGTGATTCAGTACAACCAATGCAAGAGGAAACGCACGTTATTACAATTACATTTGCAGACTACCATACAATGGAACGTGCAAAAAAACAACTCAAGAAATTACTCTCAGAATATCCAAATACAACAATAGAATAAATGAACGCTGTAGTGTAAATAAGCAACACACGTTGTGCCGTAACACAATGGAATGCGAGTGCAAATCTCGTCAGCGTTTCCAACATTATGATAGTCGATTTTGATTTAATACAACCTATGAAATTACGTGTCTACAGAAGATGGAAACGCAGGATGCTCAAGTGCATCGAATGCGAATACTCTCAAAAGTTGTATGATGTGGTAACGTGCGGAAAGCCGATTGTAGGTGAGGTAATAAATCACAACGGGGAAGAGGTTGAATTGTGCGGATGTTTGATGAATATCAAAACAAAAATCCCTGACGCAAAATGCCCAATAAACAAGTGGTACGATGATACAATTAAAACTGAACGAATACACGTACACAATTCCCACAGAATGGAGGGAGGTGACACTGAAACAATTTATTGAGTTGGCAGAAAATGCAACTCAGTTAGATGGCATACGCTTGCTTTCAATCTTTACAGGGTTGTCGTATGATACACTTGCAAATGCACCTGTGCAAACTTTTGATTTGTATGTGATGCCCGAAATGGAATTTCTAAAAGAGGAAATAAATCTGTTTGAATTGAAACGACCCGACAGAGTAGAAATCGGCAGATTCTCTTTTGACAAAATTGAAGACCCATCACGTTGTAAATTAGGACAAAAGTTGTATTTGCAGCAGTTGGTAAATAATGCAATGCAAAATAATTTACCACACTACAAATTGATTGCTCCTACCTTGTCGTGTTATTACGCACCCTATATACATCCTGAAAAAAAATGGGATGAGCAGCAGGTAAAAAACTTTGAGTCGAGAGTATTAGATATGCCTGTTGTGCAAGCATACCCCGAAGCAAATTTTTTTTTGCGTGGTTATCTGAAGTGGTTACCAAAGAAAACAACGTCTTGAATGTACCGCACGAAGAAATGGAACTGCAAGCAGGAATAAAAAACTTTGACAAGTTCGCAGAGTTCAATGTGATTTATTCTCTTGCAGGTGGGGATGTGACAAAATACAACGCAGTATTTAATTTAGAATATGCAGAGGCATTTATCACTCTGTATCGGAAAGCAGAGGAGGCAAGGTACAGCAATAGATTAAATAAAATTATTTCACAACGTAACAAATAAAAAGATGCGTACAATAGAAACAATCCTGCAGGATGTGGCAAATAATACAACAGGCTGTGAGCATTACGGCAGAGGTATGAAAGCCTATGCAAACATAGAGAGCGAAAAATATCCACGTATATGGGTACACCTTGTAAACCCTATCGACACAATTGCAATGAATAGTTTAGTTACTACAGAATACAACATTATGGGAGAGGTTAGTTCGCTCGTAGATTTTACTGCGGATGTAGCAAATGACAACGACTCTACATTGTTGTATCTTACAACTTTAGAAACATTGCAGAATGTTTTTTATCGGTTCATTACAAACTTGAATAAACATCCTCTGAATATGAGAGCGATTGGTAAAATACAACGCAAGGAATTTTTGCACGATTACGATGACAATTTGTGTGGCTACGCATTTAGTTTTACAATGCAGATAAAAGAGCCAATTCCGTACCAATGTTAGATGTAAAAAAAGTTACTGCAATTCTTGAGAGAGAAGGTAGTAAACTCATTACGGAACTACAGGCTGCAATGGTTGCAGAAGATGCCAACGCAAGCGGACGTACCTCTGAGAGTTTGTCATATAGTATAACCGAGCAAGATGGCGGATTGAATTTCATTCTTAGCGGTGGTGTTGGTTGGGCATTCGTAGAGCAAGGTAGAGGAAAAACACAACGAGGTGGAAATGGAAAGTTGCGTGATATTATTAGACAATGGATTGATGACAGAGGTATTGAGCCTGAAGATGGAATGTCAAAAGATACGTTGTCTTTTATTATTACACGTGCAATACATCGCAGAGGTACGTTGCTGCATTTTTTAGGAGAGCGGAGAGATATTTATACAAGCGTATTGAGTGATGAGAGAATTGAAACAATGCTAAGTGAGATTGGTAACGAATTACGCACGGACGTTTTATCGGACGTTGTGCAACATTGGAACAACAGATGATTACATACAATAGACCCGAAAAAATAAATTCAGTTACAGGTGAAATTGTGCGATGGCAATCGATGCGACAGCCTTACATATTTACATTTTTTCGCAGGGATACGTTGTATTCTTACACATACAACTCTGCAAACTACACAGCATTTTATACAGGTAATGTTGTAGGATTCACTCCGCAAATTGGAGACGTTGTAACATTAGTCAACATTGAAGGTAAAAAAATATCGGGCAAAGTAACTCTGATAGAATCGGGTAGTGGTGCAAATTGGAAACTTAGAACAGATATACCTTTTGACACAACCTACAATACAGATGGGAGTTACGTCAATTGGGGTAACAGGGAGTCGTATAAAATTTTTATGCGAATTACTGCCTTTATCCCCTCTCTAAATGAGGTTGTATTATTAGGCGAAGTCGAAGGTACTCCCGATTCTTACGGAGTGTGCAAGTTGGATGTTCGGGATATTCTTACATACGGAATTGAGAAGGTAAATAAAAACAACTTTTCATTTAGTACAACTCAAGAAGAATATAGTGGGTGGTGTTCTTTTACATTTGAGTGGAAAGATTCATTTGTATTTGAAGGCAACCTCAGTACAACTGTGAAAGGTTATCAACTTGACCCGTACACATACTACGCTGTCGATGGTGCAAAGTATTTGCTTTCAATCTACGGACAAAATTTTGCAGATTATGCAGTACCAACATCGGTTGCGTTTCCTGCCAAATTACTGACTGCATTTTCAGAGGCAAAATACTTTCATCCGTATCCATTTAGTGTATCATTTATGCTATCGGAAGGATATGAAAACTATTCTTTGCAGGCTGCATTATCTGACAACTCAGGCACTCTGAATATACCAATCAATACAGGAGAGGGTGCAGGGTTGTATCAAATAAATCCTGTGACCTATACAACATCACCTTACAAAGATTTTACTCTTGAAAATTTCGGAGTTGCTGCGGTGTCATATATGCCAACAGGATACGTGCAAGCAGGTTATATTTTAGAACAATCTGCAATACCTGTAAGTCCTTTTGCTGTGAGTGAAAATCTGCGAATAAATATCGACAACGACTGCAGAGAAGAACCGATTTATTTAATGTGGAAAAATTCTGTAGGCGGTTGGGATTTTTGGCTATTCGATAAAAAATACGAGGTGTCATATAATGCAAGTCAGGCAGGTGCATACGAGGTTTACAACGAAGATATTTCGACTGCACTATATCGGGAACGTATTACCGAAGCAAGGCAATTTAAGAGTATTACAATGGGTGATGTTGTAGAAAAAAAATACTTGAGTGGATTGATTGAAATTGAGCGGAGTCCTCAGGTATATGCGTTGTATGATAGTACAATGCTCCCTGCAAATCCCGAACTTGCTTGGATTGGTGTACGTATTTCCCCTAAGGGATTCAAGTATAAAATCAACAGCAATGCAGTAGAGATTGAAGTCTCTATTGTATATCCTGAGTTGTATTCAATACCAAACTGATGGCAGACGTTAGGCTGAGAGTAAATGATGAGTTTTTAGATATGTCGCAATCTGAAAAAATTGCAAGTATTTTTCAAACTCAAAATTTCAGCGATTTATCAGAGAAGGTAGGTGGATACACACGTTCGTTCGTTGTGCCAAATACCGACAGGAATAGACGCATATTAGAAAATTCAAGTGTATTTATTTACAACTCTGAATTTCCATATAGGGTAAATCCTGCCGTATTGATTGTGGAAGGTCTTGAAGTTGCAAGCGGTAATGTTATCATTGAAGACAACGGAGTAAGCACACGTGAATTGAGGTTGACTTTTTACACAGGTGCAAGTCCTTTCTTTCAAAGTATTAGCAATCAAAAGTTGCGTAAAATTTGTATTGAAGGGAGTGAGCAATTTTACAACTTTGAAAACATTATTGCCAAACGTGCAGCCGATGAAATTTGCTATCCAATCATAGACTACTCAGAGGATGAGTTTTATATAAATACAACCAATGATATAGTGTACTTTGAAAGGTTGTTACCTGCAACAACTTGGGAGAAAGTATTAGAGGGTATTGAAGATTACACAGGATATAAATTCATAGGTGATGTTGTAAATTCTGACGACCTGAAAAAAATAATTTTTCCAACGAGTGAAGAATTTGGTCGTGATATAAATTATGCAGCACGAAATACGTGGGTAACAAAAAACAACGATATAAATTCTATTGTTGCAGGTGTTCCACAGGTAGTTGTATTTTCTGACCAATGGATTTCTGTAGAGGGTTTTGATGGTGCAGGTCTTGTTGCATCGGGTATAAAAGAATGTGGTTATACTATAGTACCACACGTAGTTGGTATTCCCGATTTTGGGTACTTTATGTTCTGTGATAGAGTAAGAGTACACGTAAAGTTGTCTTTTACTTTTACTCCTGCAACTCCTTTTGGAAATGGATTTTTCAATGCAGGATTTTTCCTGTATGAAGATGATGCAGCACCTGTACGCAAACAATGGTTTGTAAATGATTACAACCAAAATAACAATGATGAAAAATTTGGAGTGCCTGTAAATACAACTTTAAAAATAAGTAACGGCACAACCACATTTACAGGTAGTCCTGTCAATGTTGTAGGGTTGTATGCTTTTGCAGTTGACAATGTGCCGTTTAATCAAATCACAACTCCTGTACATACGTGCGAATTGGAGTTTGATTTTGATACAATACCTCACACTCGTTATTACTTAGAATTTTTTGGCAACTTTTTTTCTAATGATTGGACAAACTTAGTTTGGGAAGTAACATTTGTAAAAGATAACAACACAACAAAAGAAGATAGGCGAATTGAATTATTAAATTACAACCCTCGTCAATGGACAAAATCTATTTTGACAAGTGTTGCTCCGTTGCCTGATATTACAATCGGTGCATTCTTAAAATCGGTTGCACAGATTTTCGGTGCATTGTTTATTGTAAATGACAACACAAAAGAGGTTGAAATTTTTACAATAAAAAAACTGAAAGAAAATATACCTCTTGCTCTCGATTGGAGTTCAAAAGTTGTAAATTTTGATAACGCATTTTGGACTACACGTGCAAAAGGATATGGGCAAAGTAGTGTGTTAAAATACACCAATGAAGATTCCTTAAAAAATAGTCTTATAGGACAATACACAATGCCTGTAGGAGATGGAACATTGCCTATTGAAACAACTATTGTCAATGTGCCTTACTCAGGTAGCGAAATGAGAAAGGGATTTGCACAGAGCGAAGATATGCCGAAAATGAAAAGATTTATTTCATCTGAGGCAACATTCACTCTGCAGCAATGGATTGATAATGTAAAAGCATACAACGCAGGAAAACAACGTGTGTTGTATTTATTGACAAGACCAAATCAGGGATACAATTTAAATTACAGGAATAACACGAATGCAGGATTGCCGTTGTATTCTGTAAATACATCAGTAGATATTCCCTATTGTTATTTCAATTTCAATAATAAAAATCAAGTGCAAGGTGTTACAAGACAACTTGGATTTGACTCATATATGTTTGATGAGTATTACAGATTTTTAGAGCAGATTACAGAGCAGTATCGACAACTCACAGTGCAGTTGTATTTAGAACCAACTGATATAAAAAAACTTGATTTTCGTCTGCCTATTTATCTCTCTCAATTCAGTAGTTATTTTTTCATTGAACAAATATCCGATTGGGTTAGCGGTGAACCTTGTAAAGTTGTGTTATTAAAAATAGATTAAAAAAATGGCAGATAAAACAATTCTCTTAGAACTTGACATTGAAACATCAAACTATGTCAAGAAAGTAAGAGAGGCAGAGATAAATGTTGCAACATTACGCAACGAGCAAGATGAGTTGTATAAATCACTTGAGCAGATTGGTGAAACATTCGGTTACAATTCTGCACAATATGACAAAGCAACACTTGCAATTAAGAGATATGATGCAGCGATAAAAGTTGCAGAGCAGGATGTAAAAAATGCCAACAAAACTTTACAAGATAATGTAAGACAAAATAACGCTGCTGCAGGTAGTTACGAGGAGTTGTATCGACAATGGAAAAATGCAGAGGTTGCGTTAAAAACCCAAGCAGGAAATTTACGTAAAACTGCAGATGGAACTTTTGAACTTACAGAGCAAGGAAAGGCAGCAGCAGCAGAGGTATTAAAATTAAAAGAGGGTGTATTAAAATTCAACGCATCAATCAAAGATGGTAGATTGAATGTAGGTAATTACACACAATCCATTAAAGAGGCATTACAGGATACAGGACTATTTAACGGAGTCTTAGGTGATATTTTTACCACTCTGCAAAACGTAAAAAATGGTTTCAATTTAGTACAACAGGGAGCGGAGAAAGTTGTAGAAGGTTTTTCAAGTGCAAAAGAAAATGTAAAAAAATTATCTGAATCATTTAGTGTCACAATTGACAACACAAAAAAGTGGTTTAGTACAACTAATTCTGCAGGAGAGGCAAGTCAAAAGTTAGCAAACACAACTGAGGCTGCAGCAGAAACGCTCACATCATCTTTTGGTGGTGAAGCAGTACAAAATGTAGAGAAATTAAAAGTTGCTACAGATGGCGGTACAAAAGGTTTTGCAGGTATGCGAATTGCCACAATTGGATTCGGTAAAGCACTCATTGCAACAGGCATTGGAGCAATTGTAGTTTTAGTCGGTAGTCTTATAGCATACCTTTCAAAATTGCAAAGCGTTCAAGATGGTGTAACAAAAATTTTTGCTGCAGGAAAGGCAATTTTTGACTTGTACTTAAAGTCAATTTTTGATATTACAAAGGCAATTCTCACTCTTGATTTCGGTGCTGCAATTGATGCGTTCAAAGGATTTTACGGAGGTGCTGCCGATGCAGCGAAAGGTGCAATAGAACTTGAAGAGGCTAAAATAGAACTTGAAAAACAGGATATAAAAAATATCAGAAGGGCTGCAGAATTGCAAGATGCAATAGATGACAACACACGTGCATCAGAAGACAATACAAAAACAATTGACGAGCGTATTGCAGCAATGGAAGCAGCGACAAAAGCAGAGCAAGATTTATTACAACTTGAAATTGACAGAGAGAAAAAAGCCCGTGATATTCTTGCTGAAGAAATTGCACGTGCGAAAAAAACGAGAGAGGCTTCCCGTGAAGAATTAAAACAACTTGAGGAATTAAACGTAAAAATTCTCCAATTGGAAGATGAGAAAAATGACAAATTAGAAGACAATAGAGTAAAACTTTCTCGCACAATACAGGCAGAGAATAAAAGAGCAATTGACAACCAAGTTTCCTTATTAAGCAACGAGTTAAAACGTGCTGAATTACAGGGAAAAAATACAATTGGACTGCAGAAAAAAATTGCGAAAGAAAAACGTGATGCGGAGTTGCTTGACACAACTTTGACTGCCGATGCAAAAAAAGTAATAGAAGACAACTATCTGACTGAGATTGCTGCAATAAATGCAAGTGCAAGAGAGGATAGATTGAAAGCAGAGCAAGAAACGCAAAAGAGAATAAATGAGTTGCGTAAGTTGACAATTCAGAATACTCTTGATGGACAACAGAGAGAAATTCAATTGCAACTTTTAGCACAACAGGAGCAACTTGCTGCAGTTGAAAAGGGAACAAAAGAGGAGGCAGAGTTGCGTAAAAGAATAACTGAAGAGAGTGCAATCAAGATTCTTGAAATACAACAAAAATATGCACAGCAAACTCAGGAACAGCAACAAACTATTTTAGATAATAATCTTAAAATACAACAGGCTGAAATTGATGCAGAGGCAAATAAACAGCAGCAAATTTTAGAGTTGAAAAAACAAGAGATTGAGAAAAAACAATCTTTGAACGAACAACTTTCTGCAGAGGAAATTGCATTCCTAAAATCTTTTGAAAATCAAGTTTTGGCAGTCGAACAAAGTAGACTTCAAAAACAACTTGAATTAGAATTACAAGCACAGGCACAGAGGATTGCTAATGACCAAGCATATTACACAACTTCAAAAAATAATTTAGATAAATCTTTAGCAGATGGTAAAATAACACAAGAGGCATACAATAATGAGGTTGTTCAATTAGACAATCAACGCAATCAACAGGAACTTGCTACAGAGCAAGCAGGACAGGCTGCAATTGATGCACTCACAACTGCAATTGATGCAAATAGAATACAACAAAATAAAAATACGAATGCCCAAATTACTGCAGACAATCAACAGGCTTTAGAAAATGACAAAGTAATTCAAGAGGCAAGATATGAATTGGTTTTAGGTGCATTGAGTGGTATTTCTGAACTACTTGCTCTCGATGAGAAGAACAGAAAAAAGAATGCAGATGTTCTGAAAGCAATTGGATTGGCTGAGTTGGTAATAAATACACAAAAGGAAATTTCGGGATATTGGGCAGGAGTTGGAAAGGATGCAATTGGTGGTGGTAATATAGTTGGCGGTACTGCATCTGCAACTCTTGCAAGTTTGCGTACAGCCGCAGCCGTTACACGTTTTATTGTCAGCACAGCAAAAATAATGGCGACAAAATACGCAGATGGTGGATACACAGTTTCCGATGCAATCAAACAATACAACCCAAGAATATCCTCTAATTTTTTAGGTGGTTTTATTTCACAACCTACAATGTGGGCAGGTGCAGGAAAAATGAATTTGGCAGGGGAGGCAGGAACGGAATACGTTTCACCGAATTGGCAAATAAGACAAGCACCAAATTTATTTGCATCACTTGAGCAATGGAGACGTACAGGAGTCAAGCCGTTCGCAGATGGTGGGTTTACAAGTTCCACAATTTCACAACCTCTAATGCAAACGGCAAATGTTGTAGAGAATGCAATTGTGCGTGGATTTGCTGCAGCACCTACACCTGTTGTATCGGTTGCAGAAATAAACAACATTCAAAATCGAGTCAGCGTAATTGAAAGCAGAAGCACTCTATAAAACTATTGAGCGTATCACACAGGATGGCACGTTGTCTTGTTTGATAAGAGCAGGATTGCTTGCACCTAAGGCTGTGTTGTATTATCAGATATTTTTGAGGGTGCAATATCTCAACATTCGACTAACGAGGACACCAAGAAAAAACATACTTTTGATGGTTGCAGAAGAATACAACGTCTCTGTAGCGACTATCTACAGAGCAGAGAAATTGATGTTAAAAAAAGTTGCATAGTTTTGCAATTGACTTGAAATACAACGCATATACATTTGTAAAATGAAAAAAGGATTCATCAATATCATTGGCGGTATCGGCAGCGATTCTGAAAATTCTTTACGTAGTGTTATGGAACAAGTTGCCACAATAGGCAACGTAGATGAGTACATCGTCAATATCAATAGTGGTGGCGGTGAGGTCTCTGAAGGTTTTGCAATATATAACTACCTGCTGTCTCTTGAAAAACCAATTACAACACGTGGTGTCGGTTTAGTTGCATCAATTGCAACTGTGATTTTTTTAGCAGGAACTAAGCGTGAGTTGTATCCAAATTCTCAATTCTTAATACACAACCCGTGGACATTTGGCGAAGGTGATGCCGATGTATTAGAAAAAAAGGCAGAAGAGTTGCGTGGTATTGAAAATCAACTTATAGATTTTTATATCACTCACACAGGAGGAGATAAGACAACTTTGCAAAGTCTTATGAAAGAAGATAAACTCATTCCTGCGGATACTGCACACGAATTGAAATTTGCTACAACTATATTACAACCTGTAAAGGCTTACGCAACAATCAAACATAAAAACAAAACAAAAGAAAAAATGAGTAAAATCGGAAAAATTTTCAAAGAGGCATTTGCTGCTTTGAAAGCACACGGAGTTGTATTCAATGACATGGTTACAACTACAGATGGAACTGAACTTGAAATCGAAATGAGTGGGTCAACTCCCTCTGTAGGTGATATGGTTTCAGTAAATGGAGAACCTGCAAACGGAACGTATGAGTTGGCAGATGGCACAACTATTATGGTTACCGAGGGTCAAATTACAGAGGTAATGAAACCTGAGGCAGCACAAAATGAAGATGAGGCTGCAAAAAAAGAGGAAGAAAAAATGAATGCAGATGTTAAAACACAACTTGATGCACTCAATGAAATTATTGCAACTCTTGAAGCCGACAATCAAGCATTGAAAGCAGAAAACGCACAGATGTTAGCAGAGGTGCAAACAATCACAAATCACCTGCAGAAAATGAAGATTTCTGCGAGTGTTCCTTCTGCACAACCTCAGTTTAGTAAGTCGGTAAATAAAACAACTGAACTCACAAAAGAGGAAATTAAAGCACGTTTCCAAGAGTTAAAAAACAAATCAAAAAAGCGTAACACAATCGCTCACTAAAATCAAACTAATAAAAAACAACTGATAAAAAATGGCAATCATTAACAACCTTCCCGCTCTCTCACCACAACAGGTGACATCAATGAGCGAAACTCTCTTTGAGGGATTCTTTGCAGACCCTGTGTTGACTTCTTTGGTAACTGTCCAAGAGGGAATCAAAGCAGATAAACAACTTATCATTTGGGGGCGTCACACAGGATTGAGCGGTAAAAAACTTACTGCGTGTCCTACGCCTTCTAACACAACTTGGGGTTTTGATACAATCGAAAAAACTTGGTCACCGAAATACATTGGAGACAGGTACGAAGAGTGTTATCAAACATTTATGGACACGTTTGTTCAATGGATGTTGAATGCAGGTGTAAACAAATCTGATTTCACTTCTACTGAACTTGCTGCTTTCATTATTGAACAACTTCAAGACACAGTTTCAGAGGTATTTCAACGTCACTTTTGGTTCGGTGACAAAGGAATAGTTGCAGGAACAAACAACAATCTTGCTGCAGGTGAATTGGTGTATTTTAATGCAATCGATGGTATTTGGGCGCAAGCCTTTGACATCGTAACGGCAACGGCTGCACGTCTTTCATCTACAGGACTTGCAACAAAAAATGGACAGGCATCATACGCTCTGCAAAAATTTAATTCAACCGACACAACTAACCAAGTTGTATCAGTTGCCCTTGACTCTGTTTGGTATGATGCGGATATGCGTCTGCGTAGTATGAACAAATCACAACTTGCATACTATGTAACTCAATCTGTGTTTGACCAACTTGAGAAAGAACGTAAGGCAATTAGCGGAATTGACCTTCCATACAACCGCCAAGAGAATGGAATTTCTACTCTGACTTGGAATGGTATCAATGTTGTTCCTGTACAACTTTGGGATAGGATGATTGCCTCTTATTTCGGTGATGATGCAACTCCTGTAAAGAGCGTACTGCCACATCGTGTAATGCTTGCTCCAAAAAGCAACTTGCTGTTGGGTGTTGAGACAACAGGTTCACTCGGAGAACTTGATGCGTGGTACTCAAAAGACAACGAGGTGATGTATGGCAAATTCGGTGCATCTATTGATGCTAAAATCGGAGTTGACAATATGGTACAACTTGCATACTAATACAACAGAAAAATAAACAGATGAAAAATAAACTCAAATTAGTTTACGTGTCAATTGCTGCTCTCACAGGAGCGGTATTGTTCGGCACATTGGTAGGTAACGGAGACCCTGTTACATCGTATGTGGCTGCTCTTATTTCATTTGGTGGTGCTTTAGCACTATCTTATGGATATAGTGAAAAAGAACAACGCAGTATGGCGATGACTTGCGGTGCAATTACTGCAGGAATCACATTGAATTGTAATGACCCTCTGAGCAGCGGAGTTGTAGCAAAGTTCTACATTGCAAACAAGGCAGATATTGCTTCGTATGTTGTAGACCCAAGCAACCCGATGTTGGTCACGGATATTACAATGGCTGCAGGTAAAACTTTCTTTGAAATTGAAGGGCAGTTGCAAAGTACACAACCTTTGTTCGCAATGATTAAAGGTACATACGTGAACAACTTTGAACACACAGTTTCATTCTTAATTTTCAAAGTAGACCCTGCAACTAAAGAGCAGATTCTTGAAATGAAAGATGGAAATTTTGTGTGTATCATAGAAAACAACTACACAGGTGCAACAGGCAACTGCAAGTATGAAATCTATGGACTCGGTTCGGGTTTGAAAGCAGAGGTAATAGAACGCAACCCATCAGATGCAGAAACTTTGGGTGCATACAAAATTGACCTGAAAACACAGGAGTATGCACGTGAAGCAAAACCACCTGTTGCATTGTTTGACACCGACCTTGCAACGACTGAAGCACTCATTGCATCACTCGTGTAATTGTAAAGTTGCACAACTTGAAAAGGGAGGGGATATTTTATCCTCTCTCTTTTTTTATATCTTTGAACTATGTACAAAATCGCTGATGTAAAAGAATTTTTGTCATCTGTAAACTCTTACAAAATTTTATTTCACAAGGATGTACAAAAGAAATTTTTTGAGTTGTATTATTATACCTTTGAAGAGGTATTAGAGTGCGAAGGTTGTGCAGGAAACATTGAATCGGCTATGATAAAATTTAATTCCATCATAAAAAAACAAGGTAGTGCAGAAATACTTACCAAAGCAAAATACTTTATGAAATACAAAATGAAACCGAACACACGTGTGTATTCTTTCAAGATGAACACGTTTGTAACTCCGCACAACTGCACAGATGAGATTGCGGAGGCATTGATGCAAGAAAATGTAAAGTACAGGGATTTATTTTTGCTAAATCCTGATTTTGCCAAAGTTGTGCAAACAAACCCTACATTTTCTGCAACACCTTTGCAAGAGAGTGAAGCGATTACAGAGGAGAAATCGACATTTTCTGCAGTTGTGAAAGAACATACTGACAAGAAAAAAAGAGGACGCAAGCCTAAAAAATAATGGCAGAAAAAAATAGCAGAGTCGCAGTACCTTCATTCGCACAACAGCGAATTGTAAATCGTGACGACTATTCATACGACATTCAAAAATATGATGTCGACAACATCTATCCACAGAGGGTACGCAATGCAATCAACTCAAGTGGTACTGCAACGGCTTGCACAAATTTATTTGCAAAGCATCTAAGAGGTCGTGGTTATAAAAACCAAGATTTAGAGAAGACAATTGTAAATGAGAAAGCAGAAACTTTAGGCGATGTACATCGGCTGTTGTGTTATGATAGAGCAATGTATTTGGGTTACGCCTTTCACGTTACATACAATGCGTTATTACAACCTGTTGCAATAAAACACATCCCATTTGAATACATTCGTCTCTCAATTCCCGAT